>Ga0058698_10000457_pt1 | contig 22749 bp, 14 predicted proteins | sample AgamicAsSfe_FD_67288 | JGI IMG/M metagenome (GOLD analysis project Ga0058698, IMG submission 67288) | Agave microbial communities from Guanajuato, Mexico - As.Sf.e | ecosystem: Host-associated > Plants > Phyllosphere > Phylloplane/Leaf | place: Guanajuato, Mexico | collected 2012-05-30
AAGCCTCACCTCACCTCGACTCAAACCCAGGCACAAGAACAGCGCAATCATATGGAAGTATTAAATGTTATATTCCTTCCTCGCTAGCCATATGCGTAAGCAAGGCAGGCGAGGTAATGGGTTCGTCGAACACTCATTCCATGCATAGCTCTCAACGTTAAACTCTTTGTCTAGCCATGAGCCGTAAGCAGTCCCAATCTACACCCGCGACCCTAATATACAAAGCACACGCTTAACCAGAGAATTCCTTAACGTCGCTAGTCTTACCGGGGATAAGAGCAAGCGGCACGATACCTGAGACGTGCATCTCGGGACCGTAGACGTGCATGTTGAGGCCGAGCTCCTGGCCGACACCCTTGATGTTCTTGAGACCCTCCTGGTAGTTAGGACCGGCACGACGGATCCAGATCTGGACGTTGTGCTCAATGAGAAGGGGGGCGACTTCCCTCAGGGCGCGGATGACACCCTTGAATGTTGAGGCAACGTTGGTGAAGTTGGCAATACCTCCACCGATGAAGAGAACCTTGCCATCTGGGTGTTGGGGAGCACGGAGCATGAGGTCGAGGACGGTACGGGCGTAGTGGAAGGTCTGAGTCTCGGTAGGAGCACCAGAGTACTCACCGTAGTTGGCGAGCTCACTAGCGAAGCCAGCAGAGGCGATAGCGTCGGCGTAGACGACGGAAGCACCACCACCAGCGACGAGTGTCCAGACACGGCCGACGGAGTTGAGGATAGTCAGCTTGAGGGAAGCACCAGTCTTAGCGTCCATCTCGGCAATGTACGCCTCCTCCTTGCTCATCTCACGACCGAAAGGAGCGGGGAACTCCATCGGTGGGCCGACATCGATAGTCTGCTTAGCATCCTTTTGGGGAGCAGCTGGTATGCCAAGAGCTGTCGCGCTGCGGGCAATAGCCCACTTGGCACCGCACTCGAACTCAGCAGTTTGGTCAAGCTTGGCAGCAAGATCCAGGAAGTGAACCTCAGCAGAAGTCTTCTCCTCGTTGGGGATGACAACGAGAGGGTTAATCTCAAGGTAGCTATGGTTGCATCAGCACTGGAAAGGTGAAGACGTATCGAGACAACTCACGTGAACTGGCAGTCAACGTAGACGGCGTATAACCTTGAGATGAAGTCAACGAGGACGTTGTGTACACCCTCGGGAACCTTCTTCAAAAGAGTAGCGGCAATCTCCTCGTTTGAGGGGTATTCCTTCAGATCGACAGGAATGAGAAGCTTCTCAGCCTTCTCATCGACATCACCGACATCGACACCACCCTCGTGGGTGAAGAGGATCCAGTCACCCTAAGCGGCAAAGTTAGCGGTGAGATCGGCGAATGATTGGCAAGATCGCGCAGTAGCCGATGGCTAAGTAGAGCCGCAACACCATGGGCCCGGAGATTGACGATGCATAGGTAGCGGCGCAAAGCGCAAAAAAATGCAGCCACATTGGCATGTGAAAGTGGACGTGCGTATCGCAGAAGAGTAGGTGCTCTGCAGAAGTGGGTCGGTCATCGTTCCCTTCGTCCGGCCGGCCTTCAAACAAAACCAGGCAGTGCGCCCGCGAGTTTGAGCCAACTTCCCGCTCCGCCCGCACTTAGCTGCAGCCTGCCGCTCAGAGCACACGAATATGCCTTTTGCACGCTTTCGCATGCGCCAGACGACGCGCTCGCCCGAAACGACATGAAGAAAAGATTACAGAAATAGGTGGAAATGAACATACCTCTCGCACAGAGTTGATGTTGATGTAGTACTCGGTGTCCTGGGGGTGGGGAACGAAGGGCTCGACCAAGAACTGCCTCAGTACACCATCGACAGTCTCGACGCGCTGCTCCTTTCCTGCCCTCGCCTCGATCCATTCCCTCGCCTCAGCCCAGGTCTTGTTCAGCGCGAGCAGACCGCTCTTGCCTCGCCTCTTGATCAGTTGGTCTGGCTTTGCGACGAACTTGGATCCGGGAGTGAGGAGCCATGGGTATGTGGCCTCGGCCTGGTCGAGCACGCCCTTGACGTCCTCATCAGCGGCGAAGTGCAGCGATGCGAGCTTGGAGGGGGGGTTGTGTGTGGCCGACGGGGGAAGAGGAGTGGGCTTGATAACGGGAGCGCGGGTGAGGTGGTAGTTGAGGATGGCCTTGCCGTCGGCCTCGAGGATAGACTTGGCTGACATTGTGGTGTTTGGTCAAACTGTGAAGGATGAGTATTGCAATGTCAAGAAGAGCGGCTCGCGTGGAGGCAATGGGCAGCAGAAAGATTCAAGAAACTCGCAGGATCAATCCCGACGACAGTCTCGGCAATGGTTACGGGGCCTTATGCGATGTCCGGAGACGAAGATGTTCGGAGAAGGTGATGAGGGGGCCGGCACAAGAAGATGCAAAATGGCAGGCCGGGGTGGTGAGACGTACCTGTATTTGTTGAGGCTTGACACACGGTCTGTAAGAGGATTAAGAGGAATTGCTGGCAAGACTTGAGTTGTCAGACGGCTTGGAAAGGAGCTTGAGAAAGCGGTCTGATGTTTTTTCTGCGTGTTGAGCAATGAGGGCGGGCAGCAGATGCAGGGCTAAGGCACTCGGCGCACGACGGGCCTATCACAGCGAGGCCACCCCACCAGGGGTACATGAGCTGCGGATGGCCTACACAACCCACGACGAGCCATCAACGAGCCGAAGAGAGGCGATTCCGACACACATCCCGCGATAGCAGGACCCAAAGTGTGACTATTGCACGCATTGAGGCTGCATCTATTACCATTACCCCCATTCCGAGGTGCGAACTGGCGGTGCAAGACATTCGGGTCCCCGTTCACCGCTCGGGACTTGGGGTTAGCGCCACACGGATCTAGTTCGTGCAGGGGACATCACTCTCCAGCTCAACACCGCCAAAAGTAAGGGCCCAATCTTCGGAAAGAATCGCATTTCCCTCTTCGCAACCTTCTCCTCATCCATCCAAGCATCTCTGCTTTGCCAACGACACGGCATTGCATCCATAAGGTGAGTAGTCCCCGAGCCCCGACTGGGACGACGTTGTTGAGCTCCATCCCACCTTGCCCGCTCTCGCGTGCCTGCCCCAACAGCTCCGAAGCATTTTTTCCACGCAGACCGAACCCTCACGTCAGCCAACCATATATCCCCCGACCGACATCAACGTCGGCCAATTTGGACTTCAGACTGACATTTCTGCCCTTCCAGAATAAATTGAAGCCTCAGATCGACAACTGACGCACACACGGCCACCATGCCTTCCGCAGACGTCCCCTCGCAGGCGGCTACCTCGACCGGCGAGGGCCTCTCAGCAAACGACAACATCCGTCGTTTCGCTGCCCCCAGCCGGCCAATGTCACCACCGGCCGCCCACACACTCTTCCACCCCAAGACACGATGCTTCGTCTAGTAAGAGACCCCCCCGCGACTACAATACAAGGAGAGCAGGGCTCTAACAAATGTGAACAGCGGACTGCAGCCCCGTGCCGTTCAGGGTATGCTTGACTTCGACTTCATTTGCAAGCGCAAGCAGCCTTCCGTCGCCGGTATCATCTACACATTCGGCGGTCAATTCGTCAGCAAAATGTTTGTGCCCGGCAAATGCTCTAGCCCCTGAGAACGCTCGACTGACAATACGCAGGTACTGGGGAACCAGCGAAACTCTGCTGCCCGTCTACCAGAACGTAGAGAAGGCCGTCGGCAAGCACAACGATGTTGACACTGTTGTCAACTTCGCCTCGTCGCGCTCAGTCTATCAGTCCACCATGGAGCTCATGGAGTTCCCTCAGATCAAGTGCATTGCCATCATCGCTGAGGGTGTACCTGAGCGCCGTGCCCGTGAGATCCTCCACGTTGCCCAGAAGAAGGGCATCACCATCATCGGTCCCGCTACCGTCGGAGGTATCAGGCCCGGTGCGTTCAAGATCGGTAACACTGGTGGTATGATGGACAACATTGTTGCTTCCAAGCTCTACCGCCCCGGTTCCGTCTCCTACGTCTCCAAGTCCGGTGGTATGTCTAACGAGCTGAACAACATCATCGCAAACACTACCGATGGTGTGCTCGAGGGTGTCGCTATTGGTGGTGACAGGTACCCCGGTACCACTTTCATCGACCACGTTCTCCGATACCAGGCCGACCCCGACTGCAAGATCATTGTGCTGCTCGGTGAGGTTGGTGGTGTCGAGGAATACCGCGTCATTGAGGCTGTCAAGTCTGGCCAGGTTACCAAGCCCATTGTTGCCTGGGCCATCGGTACCGTTGCTGGTATGCTCAAGACCGAGGTTCAATTCGGTCACGCTGGTTCTTTCGCCAACTCTCAGCTTGAGACTGCGGCGACCAAGAACAAGACCATGAGGGAATCTGGCATCTACGTGCCAGAGACCTTCGAGGAGATGCCCGGCACTCTTGCCCAGGTCTACCAGAAGCTCGTCAAGGACGGCACCATCAAGCCCAAGCCTGAGCCCGTTGTGCCCAAGATCCCCATTGACTACTCATGGGCGCAGGAGCTTGGTCTCATCCGAAAGCCTGCTGCTTTCATTTCCACCATCTCTGACGACCGTGGCCAAGAGCTTCTGTACGCCGGTATGCCCATCTCCGATGTCTTCCGGGAGGAGATTGGCATCGGTGGTGTCATGTCACTGCTGTGGTTCCGTCGCCGCCTGCCCAACTACGCTAGCCGTTTCCTTGAGATGGTCCTTATGTTGACTGCCGATCACGGTCCAGCTGTGTCTGGTGCCATGAACACCATTATCACCACCCGTGCTGGTAAGGATCTCATCAGTGCGTTGGTCTCTGGTCTTTTGACCATTGGTTCGCGTTTCGGTGGTGCGCTCGACGGTGCCGCTGAGGAGTTCAGCAAGGCCTTCGACAAGGGTCTCAGCCCTCGTGACTTCGTTGACACCATGAGGAAGGAGAACAAGCTCAGTAAGTTGCCTGAGGAAAAAGTTTCATTTGCGCAGCAGCTAACACATCTCAGTCCCCGGTATTGGTCACAGGATCAAGTCGCGTAACAACCCCGATCTCCGTGTCGAGCTCGTCAAGGAGTACGTCAAGAAGAACTTCCCCAGCACCAAGCTGCTCGACTACGCGCTGGCTGTCGAGTCGGTCACAACATCTAAGAAGGACAACTTGATTCTCAACGTTGACGGTTGCATCGCTGTCTGCTTCGTCGATCTTGTACGCAACGGTGGTGCCTTCACCCAAGAGGAGGCTGAGGACTACCTGAAGATGGGTGTCCTCAACGGTCTCTTCGTCCTTGGCCGAAGTATCGGTCTGATTGCCCATTTCCTTGACCAGAAGAGGCTGCGTACTGGTCTCTACAGGCATCCCTGGGACGACATCACTTACCTCCTGCCTTCGCTGCAGGCTGGTGGTGCGCCGGGTGCTGAGGGCCGTGTTGAGGTCAGCTTGTAGAGTCATGTTTGGAAAAGGCAAGGGTATATCCGGTTCTAGTCGCTTGATGGCGGACCCAAACTGGCGTTTTGAGCGTGGTAGACGAAGGCCTCCCACAGCATCCTAGGGCCACTGTAGCAATACCCGCCCGCTGTTGGCGGACATATATTATTTAATGTCAAACGAACAAGCAATTCATTTTCCGCGTGCAATATCTCATAGATTCAAGTTGATACGGATGCGTCGGCAGCGACTTTTTCCAGCCCGTGGGCGGTCTAACGTAGTGTGGTGATCTATCTTTAGCGTCATCTACGGCGGTTGTTTGAACAAGCAAAATAGCGTTCCTCGGCTCGCTTCGATTTTCATTCAACATCTAACTTGAAAGAATGAGCTCTGGAACATTAGGTCGCCCGGAGTAGGTGAGAATTAAATCCACTCGTACGAAAGACAACCTGGATGCAGGTAGCCGTCTCTTATTCTTCCATTGACCCACCGAAACAACACGGAAGAATCCCATGCTCTACACTGTACCTGAACGTGCCGTGTCCCGCTCACCGGTTTCCCGGTGACGACCACGAGAAGCGTTAGCAAAAGCCATGGGCTAACTGCGCATGGTATAGCGGCCAACACATTCGTGCGAAAGGACAAAGTCACGATAGGGCCTGGGCTCCCGCTGTCAGCTCCCAGCCACCTCGTCGATTTTGGCATCATTCGATGCGCCAAAACTTCTTGTCTTGGTATCCACCATGGTGTGGTTGAATCCGGCTGTTACGGATGCCGTACAATTAAGGAATTACAACATCTTGGTTCACGCATCGATGATCCAGTGATGATGTATTCCCACGGATGTGTGTCCGCTCGCAATCTTTGGCTCAAGGCGAACATCGACATGCTATAGCTGTTGAGTAAGGCTTCGGTTTCTGTAATGCCCCTCTCGTACATGCAGCGGCGCGTATTGAATCGTGAGTTTGTCCGCGCCACTTTCTCGTCAGGCGTTCAGCCGCTATCGCTATTGGGGGCCACGGACTGCTCGCTTCTTCGTACTGGCGGGTAAGGTGCCTTGCTGCTGCCTTGAAATAAGCATGGGTTTCTAGTTGCATGCAAGCTGCCGCAGGGAATAAGTACAGATGTGATCCCAGGATCCAGTGGGTTCAGCCTTATCGTTGGTATTCTATCTCACCAGCAAGCAACATCGTCACCGTCTCGGTGTTGAGGTACCACACCAACAACCTTTTGCAATGTTCACGCGCACCATCGTCGCCGCAGCAGCTTCTGCCTGCCTTGCTGCTGCTCAGAGTTCGGACTCGGAACATACACACGCTGCTTTCGCTTTTGTTCGAACGGGAGAGAGAACACCTATTCTACGCAATGATACCCAGATCCTCACCACTGTCGGCGCAACCCAAATGCATGCGCTAGGGCAGAAGCTCAGATCAAAATATGTCACTGGTGCCGGATCCATCGCGGGTGTGTCAAAGGACGTTCTGGACAACGATCAGATTTGGGTTCAAACGTTGGATACGCCGTACCTCGTATCGTCTGCCCAAGCGTTCATGCAGGGGCTCTACCCACCACAGGAAGCTAGCAATGCAACGGAAGTGCTCGCAGATGGCACTTCTGTCGACTACCCGCTCAACGGATATCAGTATGCTAGCATTCACGCTGCCAGCCCCAACGACCCGTACTCGAGACTCGTATCTGGAACATTATCTTGCCCTCAAGGACAGGCAGACGGACTGAAGTATTTCACTACTCCAGAGTTCAAGGCGGCGAAGGGAGCCAACGAAGATCTATACAAGAAGCTGAAAGTGGATTGGTTTGAAGGCTTCGCCGAGCAAGATGACTTGTCTTACACCTTCGCACTTGAACTCGCAGATTACCTGTCATACCAATACGCGCACAACTCTAGCATCTACAAAGCCTTGGCAAACGACTCCGACTATGCAGGTGTATATGACAAACTGCGATACAATGCCGACGAAGTAGCCTGGTATCTCTACGGAAACACTTCCGCATCTACTGCAGACTCCGACGACCGAGCTATCGGTGGCAAAACACTCGCAGGCTCAATCCTTCACTCATTCAACCAACTCCTCCCAGAAAAGACAGACAGCGAGAATTTGATTAACAACGCTGGGCAGACCAACAAGCCCAGCCCGCTTACCTTCTTCTTTGGCGAACAGGACGCCATGGTGAGCCTCATGTCACTCATGATGCTCGACTCCCAATCACCCGGCTTCAAATCCATTCCCCCTTACGGCTCAGCCATGATCTTTGAGCTTTTCAGTACAGGCGATAGCGCGGAGATGCCCAGTGATCCCAACGACCTCTGGGTACGCTTCTATTTCCACAATGGAACAGACTCTGACAACGAGCCACTCCGGTCATACTCCATGTTCAACAGCGGGAGGTCGATGACAGACATGCCGTATGGGGAATTCTACACTATACTGAGCACTATCGGCATGCAAGGATTGAGTGACTGGTGCAAAAGCTGCAGCAGTCCAAGTCTTTTCTGTATCGGCGCCGATGGAAGCGGTGTAACGCTTGTAGTTCCCACACCACAAGAACGACCGAAGAAGGATGCCATTTCCCCTGTCGTTGGAGGCGTCATCGGCGCGGTTGTTTCTCTCGTCGTAGCCGGTCTATTCTTCGCACTCGCCATGTTACTCGCTGGCATCCGCTTCCATCGGGTCGAACAACGTCTTGGTCACAGTCCGAAATCAGAGTTCGGTGGCTTCAAAGGATCTGCAAAGTTGGCATCAGATCCTGATGTTAGTCTGTCGAGAAACGCGGTACCGCCAGCTACTGCTACATCAGGTATCGTTAGCTTTGGTGGAGACCATAAGAGGGGGCATGAAAGGGTTGGGAGTTGGGAACTCAGGCAGAAGGAGTTTGGTAAGGATATTGGGGAGGCGAGTCCGAGGAGCAGTTTCGAGGCGATTGATGCTGTTGCCACGAGAGGGGTTGAGTCGCATGACCGTGTGTAAGTTGCGCACCTTCTTGAGCAGGAAAGATGGGCAGATTTGAGTGGTAAATTTTTGTTTTTTCTGTTACGCTCTTTATGACACGACGATGGAATGTATATCCAGAGGAGAAGAGAGGAAGGGACCCGTCGGCCTTCACTTTGTACGATCTTGATACCCGGTTTTCCTCTATGGATGCCATTGAAAGTTATGCTTTACTATAACGACGACACTCGCTTTACGAATCAAGAAATTCAAGCATTTTTGAAGTTCTCATCTCTTTCTCCCATTCACTTACATATCATGATATGTTGTCTCTTGTCTTGCCTATCATACCCAAGTCTCACTCCACATATGTCTACATAGTTCCTCCAACTATCCATATATCCATTGATCAAACCAAGCCAAAGCGAGAACGCATAGTCCAAGGGTTAAGACGCCCACTCCATGAACCCTCTACTAAGTAGTGCTTGCGCTGATTGGACCGAAAGGACCACGGGCAGGACGCAGTTGGCGAGAAGCCGCAGCGTGGTTAATGTGGGAGATGCTAGTTCGAGTCTAGCTGCGTTCAAGACATCTTCTTTTTTGCTTGAGCTTGGGGTGTGTGTGAAGAAGATGGGTTGTAGGCATTGCGAGAAGATATGAGCTGTTATACTTCCAATACACACATACTTGCTTTGGATGTATGTTGAGGGCGAACTCCAAATTGTCAGTTCATCACTATTGTCATTCACGTTGAACCGAACCCCTATTCGTCTTCATCTTATCATCTGGTCAACTCAGGCTCCTTTTTATTCTCAACGTGTCCTCTTTACAAGTTCGCAGGCGAGAGTGTTGAGTTATGACGTGCCGATATCAGAGTAGAGACGATGCAAGACGTGGTCTGTAAGCTTGACCGGGACGTTGATCTAATACGGAAAAGGATCAGAGGCAGTGTAACAATTTAGAATCGGAAAAATTTAAATAATCTCATTGAAGGCATATACAAATGCAAGCAGACATAGGTATCGGCCGCATGCCATGCCTATTTAACTCCTTACGAACGCCATGTAAAGGCAAAAAGCCACAAAAGTAAGGCTGTGCCAAAGCACATATCGTATTTTCGTCTCATTAACGTAAACATCGACCATATTATCGACAAAGAAACGAAGCCCCGAATACATCTCTTGCTCATCTCAAAAGCTGTCCTGCGATGCCGACAGCAACACCTGCTGTCATGAGGTAATCGGCACAGCGGGCTCTCATGCCTGCGTTTCCTTGACCGTCAAAAGCCGCACAAGCCTCGACAGTAAGCTGCGAACATCCCAGACTGCTCAAGCTCGAGCAGATGCTCTGAGCAGACTGGAGGCCCACACTCGGAATTGCGGTAATGGTGGCACCGGCGCCGTTGGGTGCCGATATAGTGACGCCAGCCGCGCCGTTGGCTAGAGCAGTCGTACAGCTTGCAGCATCACTTTGGCAGCTTGTATAAGCGGACGAGCAGGCAGCTGCGTTGGAGTAAGTCGTCGGTATGTACGGAAAAGGGTAGAATTGGTTCTGTACCGTGCTTCCGTGGTTTGCGCCATTTGTTTCCTGCACGAAGGGGCTGTCGCCTGTTGTGGATGCGATTACGAAGGAGACGGTGGATGTGGCCGAGGGATTTGCGCCCGTGGCAATGGCGCCAATTGCTCCTGTGCATGCTGCGCCCTGGGGGCAGCATGCTACATGTCCGGCCTGGTCGGCTGAGCACACGGCTGTTCGTGGGCAGCAGAGTCCCGGGGCGCCGAGACCAGCACAGTTGAAGTATTGGGTTGCGCATGCATTGTTGTTTTGTCGCTTGAGGACTTCGGCGCCGCTGCCTGCGGGAGATGTCTCCATGGCCTCGTATACGGGGTTCTCTAATGGCGCAACGGCTGGTTCGAAGTCGGCGAAGACATCTGGTGCGGCGAGCGCTGCAAGCGGCGCAAGCAGGAGCGGAGCGAGGAATGTGCGCATTTTCCGAATAGGGACGTCTTGGTCGGTCGTGAACGAGAGTACGCGGCTTGCGCCTGAGAGTTGTGAGGTTGTTCGGGGCCGGGTTGATTGTTGGGACGGCTATCGATATAGGGGACCTCGGGAGGCTGGTGGCTATGGGTGTGTGAGTATGGGACCGATGTGCGCCAATTGCCAACTCACGCTTAATAGACACAAGACGCAATCGATGGTTCGGTGCTATGGGCTGTCAAGTGTCGAGGTGTCGTGGGCATGAAAGTCGGTGCGGCTGTGCTATGCTGCCAAGCCAGCTGCGTTGTAACGGCAACGCGGTCTAACCGTCCAATCGGACTGTAATACGTCATGCATGTTGCACGTTCTCACTGAGGCCCGCGATGCGGGTATGCGGGCCCTGATGATCTTCTGCCTTTTGACTTTGGCCCTGCTTTGGACCTCACACCGCTTACCCAAGTTTCGACGTGTGTTTAATATCACCATCCCACCCATAACTCGGATGCTAAGCTGGCTAGATGCAATCACGTGAAACATTCACACACACCTTCAGTCGCCTAAGCGCCATGATGAAAGTACAAGAACGAAACATTACAACGACTGTTTGACAAGTTTAGCATCGCCTGAGCTATCGCTTTTTTGTGGTGAGAGGTGTCGTGGCTATATTCTAGTAGTCCAAAATGAGTCGAAATGAGCAGCATCGCACTAGTGGAGGCATCTATGAATGGGCTGCACAAATAGAGAATTGTCACTTCTGCGTTGAGATCGTTTACTGTCATGTTTTCGCTGCATCAGCAATTAACTCTTAGTTCAAACCATTCTCACATCACCCCATATCACCCCATCAGACGCCGAGGTCCAACCGCCATACAAACATGCCTGCTACGTGTGACCATTGCTCTGAACGCCAGGCAATCGCAAAGGGCATCAGTCATCATACCAGCTTCTGCATCGAATGATCTTGCAGCTGCTTCGTCTATTCGAGGACTTGTCTCCAAGTATGCACAATCGCAACTACGCCTGAAGAAGCCTACTACTGTCTTTGTCGGGGGTACTGGACAAGAAGTATTGACAGAGGCAGACTGGAAGACCAATGTCAAGAGCGATGTCATATTGCTCATCTCAGCGGGAGAAGAACATATTGGTGCTAACAAAGAACCAAACGGGCATGGTAAGTAACATAAAGTTTGAGCAAGTTTGCGCTTAATACTCGCACTTCCCACCTCGGTGTAACCATCAGTCACCGACCCCCTACCTAGATATAACAGCAGGCGTAAACCCATAATGTCCAGTTAAAGCTCTAGCTCTAGCCTCCAAAGCACCCGCCGATTCGCTCTCTGTGTCTCGGCTTACTACTACTGCCCATACACTTCCAGGTATCGTCCACGCTGTCGGCCAACCTGATCTCCACCTGGCACCAAGTTTCCCATTAGCACCGTCTTTGCTTCGAAGAGATGGATCCGTCATCCTCTGATCGGTGGCAACATTGGGTGCAGTATGGCTTGGTACAAGACTACGTTGTCTCGACGTAAGGCTGATGGAGACAAGGGCAAGAAAGTCGCCGAGAAGCTTCGAGGGCTAGAGGGAGTATGGCGGATCCAAGCGTACCGAGAAGCATGGCTACTGGACGAGTGAGAACACAGCCATTCTGCTGGTGAGCAATGGGATGCTGCATTGGGTACCATAGGAGCCGGGAACCACTTTGCCGAAGTCCAGGTTGTTGAAGCTTCATCACTTGCCAACATAGACAATAGTCTGCAACAAGACAACGTCGTTCTCCTAGTACACTCGGGCTCTCAGGGACTGGGAGGCAACATCCTTAAGAAGTGTATGACAGAGACGCGCACTAGCTTCGGAGAGGGTAGTGCAGATGCAATCGGATACATGGAAGAGCATAACCAGGCCTGTGAGTGTGCAAAAGCAAGTAGAGATCTAATCGCCTTGCAATTTCTTGCATGCCTTGAACCTGGCAATGAAGATTGGACTTTGGGCAGCTCGGGTGCTAGCGCATTGGACGAGAAGGCATCGAGATGATCGCAGTTGCCAAAACTGCACTGAAGAAATGCAGGATGATCGACATCTGGCACAACAACGTTGAGCGTATCGCATGGCCTCCATCAGAACTTTGGTCAGCTGGAAAATACGCCTCTAGTATCTACAATATTGTTCCTTGTGATTGTGTGTACATCCACAGGAAAGGCGCAGCACCAACGTACGATCCGAAGATTCAGTTACCGCTCAGCCTTCTTCCACTGCCCGGATCCAGAGGCACACCGACGCTCATTCTGCAGCCAACGTTCTCAACCTCCAACGCATGGGGTCTGAAGAACGGACTTTCGCTTGCCCACGGTGCAGGATGCGCCATGTCTCGGGCAAAGGCACTGTCGGCATCGGCACAGAAGTACAAAGGCCAAAACATCCTGGAGCCACGGTTGGCAGACTTGCAAGGCACGTGGGTCATCTGTGACGAAAAAGGCCTTGTTTTTGAAGAAGCTCCAGACGCATACAAAGACGTTCAGGCTGTTAGTCAAGATCTAGTCGATGCCGATGCAGCGCAAGTTGTCGGCTGGTGTCGATCTAGGATCAGCTACAAGGTCAGAAATGAGACATGTTGAGGCAATGTTTTATCGGTAGAGGTGGATCTGCCGACACAGCAATAAACTGTGCAAACGTCTCACGGATCGACTTCCACAGGACAGATGCTGACCCGTAGGGAAGCGGCGCGGCAGAAGAGACGGCTCCTGAAAGTCTTGTGCAATGTGCGCGCGGGGTCAAGATGGAGCTGTAATCTCCATGCTTCCATATAACTCTGCCTCAGTTAGATGCGCAACCCTGTCTTTTCTCGATTCACCCGCTTCTGTCAATTTCCTCTGATTCCCGCTCCCCATCCGTCATTTCTTCTCACACCCGTCTTTGCCGTGTCATACAGTCTTGTCAATCGGGGCTCGTGGAAACCGTGCCTCAGAATGCCTCAGTAAAACACAGAATAAATCTTCTGCTACACCCGCCTCAGGAACGCATGTTTGGTCTATTTGCGTCAAGTAAGCGCGACGGCGAGAGTTTTGTGTGGAATGTTTGTTTCCTTAGGGCGCGGCTACCGGAAAAGGTGCAACATGCAAGCGCCATGTCATTGTATGGGGTAAATTTGGATCTGTACCAAGGCTGTTAGACCCGACTAGCGCTGCAGTAGTCAAAGCTTGGTACGTTGGCGGCAAAAGCAACATCTGCGACATTCGAGACCCTTGCCTCAGAACATGTGCATCAACAAGCGACTATACGACAGAAACACTTGAACTGCCTGCAGCTTCGGTTGGCCTGGAAGTATGACTCTGAAATTCCGACCTCGTCGACGCACTGCACCTCGGCGTTGGCGCATACCGAAAACTGAGTTGGCTGGGGCCAAGTCTTACAAACTCCACACCAGGGCTCAGCCCTGGCCTCAGGAACAAGGCCCGCCCCCACAATGATTGGCCGGCAAAGCGCCCATGCGTCTTGGTGTTTCGAAACGGCGAAGCGGGCGTGCGTCCTCTAGTGCATTTACGGCAAACAACACATGGTTTCAAGCAATAACGCACACTGCCTCTGTTCCCAGCGGCCAATCAGCCGGGCATGAATCGGCTGAAGAGGGTTTGTAGTGGGTTACAATGGAAGTGACGGCGCGCAGGGTGGATCTTCTTCTGGTAGTCGTCTTCGGGAAGGCGCGTTGATGAATTTGTGACGGCTTTCGATGTGTGACGCCCCAACCACCGGTGCCTGACTGCGCCTCTACCCAGCAGGCAGGAAAATTATATAGTGTTTGCCAGCCGCCGCATGTCCTGAGGAATCATCCCTTTGCAAGCTATCCCTTCACTGGTTTTTCCTACCGTTCATCGTTTGCATACAACAGTTCTCTCTCCACTTTGCTTGTCAGCATTCGCTATAATATTCGGTATGTAGTCCCTCGACCCGTTTGCGCTTTCTTTCCCATCACTGCCCGTGCAACCGTGTTTGCATCTGGAAGTTTCCGTTCGTTTGCCTTTGTCACAAGGTTCACATCGCGCTTTCCCCTCTTCCACCTCAATTGCGCCGCTCCTCATATAAACACACTTGGCACGCCCACTTCATCTCTGCAAAACACTCACTTCTCTACTTTACTTGTCCACCCCGCTCTCACACCGTCACTCGCTAAACAATCCTCACAGTCGAATCTCAACCCCATTCTTTACACAAGGACAACCGCCATAATCAAAATGCTTGTCTCCGTCATCTCCGTCTTGGCCGCGGCCTCCGCTGTCGCCGCTCAGTCCTCGACTGTCATTCCCGCTCCCGTGGTCACCGGTAACCCTATCGGTGCCAAGTACGTTGGTACTCTTCCTCCCAAGGAGGGCAGCACCCTCACTGGTTCTATCGAGGCCACTACTGGCGCCGATGGCAAGGGCGTCAAGTTCTCCGTTTCGTTCGCTGGCCTCCCCGAGACTGGCGGTCCCTTCATGTACCACCTTCACGCCAAGCCGGTTCCCGCTGATGGAAACTGCACTGGCACTGGCGCTCACTTGGACCCGTACATGCGCGGCGAGGTTCCCGGTTGCGATGCCAGCAAGCCCGAGACATGCCAAACTGGTGACTTGAGCGGAAAGTACGGAAATGCTACTGAGCAGACTTTCTCGGCCGAGTACACTGACTTGTACTCTGCTACTCTGCCTTCAGACCCTGCCTTCGTACGTCTTGATCATACAATGTAACAGAAGAGCAACATGCTAATATATCCCAGTTTGGCGCCTTGTCCTTCGTCGTTCATCTCAGCAACAAGACTCGTATCGGCTGTGCCAACTTCACCATGATCGACGCTGGTACTAATGGCTACGGCGCCCCCCCGGCGTCTTCCTATGCGCCCGAATCTTCAGGCTACGGCGCCGCTCCTTCATCCACAGGCTACGGCGCCGCTCCTTCATCCGCAGGCTACGCCGCTCCCCCACTGTCTACTGGCTACCCTATGATGCCCCCCACCAACACCTCTTCTGGCTTCGCTCAGTCCTCAGGCATGCCCCTCTACAACGCCACCACTATCGCTGCCTCACCAACTGCTGGTCTGCCCATCACTCCCAGCGCAGCATCCTCATCAGCCCCAGCTGAGTTCACCGCCGGCGCCGCTAAGATTGCCGGTGGCGCTGGTGCTCTGCTCGCCGCAGCTGCCGCCGCACTTGTCTTGTAGATGAGCAATGTTGATGCTTAGACGGGAAAGAAAGCTGGACAGCAGGTGCATTATGGCGTTTTCTTTTGTTTTTTTTCATGATTGTCATTTGATACCAGGTGGGTCGCAAGACCGACTCATCGCTTTCTTCGTCAGAGACACGGGAGGGTTAATATTTGGGAACCTTTCGCATGTGTATAGGGTCATATTCACGGGGTCGCTTCTTCGATAATGTAGTTTGATAATGGTATAGATGTGGAAATGTCACAGTTTTGCAAGATTCTTTCTGCTTGCCTTGTTACCTTTGACAAGTCTTCAGGTATAGTGCATCTAGGTACACACACTCCAGCTGTTTGACTTGCTACACAAAGCGACGAGCGGATACTGGCCCGTACAACATCACCTGTCATGATCAGAGTGATAGTTGATGAGGTTGGTGGACTTTTCAGTCGCAGCCGAATGCCATTATACTCATATTGATGAGGGTATCTTTCCCAGCTCAAGTGCCTTAGCTACCTATAGCTGTATACGTAATAAAATGAAGAAATATATCGTTTTCTGGGCAACGATCCTTTGCTCCACATCCTACTCCTGCCCGAAGCGGTGGCGGAATGTATGCGCGACTGGAAGTAACAAATAGTTAGGCTTTGGCTTTGGCCGCCGTCGCTGGAGCCTCATCGTCACTGTCTGGTGTATCGGAACGGCCAGACTTCTTGAACTTGGGCTTGTCTTCTGCGAGCGAAAGTTGGAGACCGCGGTGGTTATATCTCCTGCCCTGGAAGCCGGCAACGAAATTCTCAGCAGGCTCGAACTCGCGGAAGCGGACTGTGACGACGCCCTCGGGCTCCCTGTCGTATAGAGTGCAGTTGGTGACCTCACCGTACTGCTCCGCTGCCTCGCGCATGTCCTCCTTGATCTCCAGATATGCGCCCGCGTCCTCTTCGAGCTGCTCCAAATCAAAGATGTTCCTGATGATGACGACTTTAGCCCATTTGTTCTTTTTGGGCGCCAAGGTCTCGGCGACGTAATCTTCGTTGTCGGACCACTCGTTGAGCTTCCTGTGGATTTGTCAGTGACGATACAGAAGTCTGCAGACTTGCGAACTTACTGGTTTAGCTCAGCGCGATTGCGCTCAGACGCTTTCCTATCCTTGCGCGTAAGCTTGGATGCGATCTTCTCGCCGTCTCTCTCTTTCTTGTGCTCAATCTTAGCTGCCTCGACGTGGATGTTGCCGTTGGAGTTATCGCCTGGGCGGAGAGGGAAGTCGTCCATCAGCCTGATCGCATTGGCAATAGCCTCTTTCTTGAAGTATACAACCATGGCAGTACCATTGAAGACGCCGTCGGTTTCGTACATGTAGATGCGCGGCTCGCCGTTGGCGCCCTTGTCAATGATGCCGTACCTCGAGCACTCGTCCTCGAGCTCCTTCTTCGTGGTATCAAGAGGCAGGTTGGAGATCCAAATAGCCTTGTTCTCCATAACCTTGGGCTTCTTGTTGGCCTCGGGCTCCTTCACGTTCTTGCGCTTCTTGGTGTTTTCGGTCGCGGAGGGATCTGTAGCAGATGGAGTGTCCGAAGCAGACGGACGGCCCCCTGCCTGGTCCATGAAGTCGTCGAGCTCGCCCATTGTATACTAGAGGATCGCTACCGGAAGCTTTGCAAGCGCCAGGGTGGAGTTTTTCGGCCTTGTCAAGACGTACAGAGACGGGTGTAGACGTCGGCGTATCGTGTGATGTATGCTTGTTGACGTGAAGCTTGAGATGTCGGCGGCAGAAAAGTTGGGCGGTGAGGTATGCTGCGGGACAAATGCAGAAGGCGCTACGGCGGCGATGATGTTCCGGTGCCGGTGCCAGCGACAACAAGGGCGGTTGCCTGGAGAGCGTTCAGGGCTCTGCGAGTGATGACAGGCGCTGTTGCTGTTGAAGACGCCATGTTTCGTTAGTCTTTCTGAAGGGCAAGCCCTCTAATGCCGCCATGCTCTTTCGGAGGGCGCGGATGAACCTACACAGCGCTGGGCGAGATGTATAGGGCCTCTGTGTCGAGAGAAGTGTCGTTACGGCCGTTGTGGCAGATTGAGCGTCGTGATGGAGGAGACGGATGACGATGGCGGAGGATCGATAGAGGCGCGGAGTGGTGCATGCAGGACGCCGGCAAATTCCCGCCTAGCGCGTTCAGGGTAGCTGCTCAAGCTTCGATGTTCAGGTCCGTCAGCCCCGCATGTGACGACTCAGGGATCAGGCAAAACGCCCATCCGAAGCATGCAGTGTAGGACACACGAGACACTCCCTACACAAGAGGAAACTTTCTCGGTCAGATCACTGCGCCCCACAGATGAGTATATATAGGCGGAGAATGTAGCCCTGCGACTCCAGTAATCCTCTCCATCCTTACTCTTGCTACTGCGGCGCATAGCGAAACTGATACCATGTCTCTAGTCGACATCTTAACCAGACCCAATATGCGGGATCCTATTCCTCCACCTTCACTGCTCGTGCAGGCTAGCAAGTCATTCGCCGACAAGCTGAGCCTGACAACACTTCCGTACCATGTCCACGAGATCCTCCTCGGCTTCTTGGGTTACCATTTCATCCTCCATGTCCTTTCCCCGACCATTTCGCAGCTTGTCTGTCCCAAGGTATACAATGGCTTCAACAAGCGCACGCGACTCAACTGGGACATCCACTGGGTCTCCATGATCCAGGCTGTCTTCATATGCGCCGCTGCGCTGTGGGTCATTTTCAAGGATGAACAGAGACACGAGATGGACTGGAGGGGTAGACTCTGGGGTTATACGCCAGCTAGCGGCATGGTTCAGGGATTCGCTGCTGGATACTTCCTGTGGGACCTTCAGATCTCTGCCCAGTACATCCACATTGCTGGAGTAAGCTCGTTGATCCACGCCATCGGCGCTTTGGCAGTCACCTGTATTGGTTTCGTAAGTTGTGCGCTTACAAATGTGTCGCACATGCTGACTACCTTCCAGAAACCCTTCGGAAACTACTACGGTCTCTCCTTCGTCCTCTACGAACTCTCTACTCCTTTCCTCAACATCCACTGGTTTTGCGACAAGCTCAACATGACAGGCTCAAAGCTCCAGCTCTACAACGGCATCGCTCTGCTTGTCATGTTCTTCTGCTGTCGCATCGTGTGGGGATCGTATCAATCTATCATGATCTACTCGGACATCTACAAGGCGCTCACAATGCCTAAATCAGAGCTTATGAGCTCTCTGCTCGAGGCCCAGAAGAGCGACGGAGCCGCAAACAGCAGTATGGGTCTCGAGGGGCCTGGAGGTCTGGCCGTAGGCGAGCTACCCATGTGGCTGGTTTGCGTTTACTTGGTTGGTAACACAGCTTTGAGTATGCTCAACTTTTACTGGTTTTCGCAGATGATAAAGGCTGTTCAAAAGAGATTCGTGCCTGCGGACGAAAAGAAGGTAAAGAAGAGCCAGTAAGCTCTTGTGTTGCCAAGGAATGAGATACGAGTTCAGGATATGCGAATGTTTTTGGTGGGCACTACCTAATGTTGCTGATTGACGGAACGGACGGCTACAAAGTGATGATACCCAGCGTCCTTGATGATTGTTGTGTTTATTAAAGTCGATAATACTGAATATGAACCATGTACTGTAACGTAGCGCCCAGTGACCTTTGTGACCTGAATGAATCGAATAGGGCCCAAATCCGCAGAAAACAACAGCTTGACCCGTCCCTCTCATAACTTCGCACTCGTACCACTCATCTTCTCTACCTCCTCTCTTAGAACCCTCCGCATTTCGCCTGCCATCTTGGCGCCCTCTTCGTCATCCAAATCATCTCTTTGACCCCGCCCAAACATTGTCCAGCTCTTGTTTTTGATCTCTGGCATTGTCTCTGGACGCGGTATGATGTGGAAATGCACATGTGGTACCACTTGTGCGGCACGCGCTCCTACGACCGTGTTAGACGATGAAGAGACGGCCAATGTGTAACGTAGTCCCAGTACGTGTATCTCCGGAAGGAATGTAAAAGCGAGACAGAGGTGGAAAGCGACTTACCGTTATTCTGCACAATGTTGTAATCTGTTACACCTGTAACCTTGGCCACTGTCCTTGCTAACACTGGTAGCCAGAAGCCTAGTCACTCAATGAGTATACTGATCTTGTCACATAGTAATGCCCATTAGGCAACTTACCAATCTCTCTACTCTCCACGGGTTCCATGTCTGCAACTTTGACTTTGTGCTGTCGAGTAGTGACTAGTAGATGTCCTGGTACATGTCAGCTATTGTCCGCCAACTCATAAAATCCTCAAATCTCCATGTTTCCATCACATATAGTTTCCATGCGAAGAGTATAACGACATGAACATGAAACTTACCGCCAGTCATGGGTAAGATGTCAAGAAAAGCAACAACATCCTTGCTCCTCAGGACAACAAAACTACTCGGATTGGTCTTCTCCGGGTCGCTTTCGTCGTCTTTAGGTACACAGTCTAGGTAGGACTCGTGGCTTTTACTTCTACTTGTCCATAGTGTAGGACTATTTGACGAAGAGGGAGCTGAAAATGGAAAAGCGGCTGCAATGTTGCAAAACGGACAAGTTTCGGGTGGATAGTGGAGGTCCGTTTCTTGCATGATTGGTCGTTGACGGCGATGTTGCTGTTATTCGATGATGATTGCTGTGATGTATGTAAACACGCAGGTGTGACACAGATGCCCGGGTGCGTGTGCGTCCGATGAGTACTGAGTCGCGAACCACGATACTCCTGCTCAATCTAATTCGGCTTGGAGAATGAGATGAAAACTGCGATCAAGGTTTCCCCGTATTGATGATTGATCGACAGCCGGAGCTGTGGTCGCTGTGCATTCAGCACTTGATTCGAGCTCCGAATCCAAGTTAGCGTCGATACTGACGTGAGGAGCCGAGGTACGTTGATCGCAAGGAACGCGACATGCGGCTAAGCACGTCGCACATCGGCATCGCGATCGTGAAGCGAGAGCGTGGCGTGTTGGCGACAGGACGCGCACGCGAAAACCAGGAAAGGTGGCGTTTTTTTGAAAGACACGGTGGTGACGTATCGTGTGGTTTTCGGGATCCAGACGCGCACGCGATGCGTCTCGTGTCTGGTGTGGGCCTGACGCGAGATGGCTGGGAGGATGGCTAGCTATGCCATCATCGTGTATAGTCACGTCAGGCCAAAGGGATTCGCTCATTGATGTTTGGTTGAAGTTCTGGATGACATTTATGGAATTTCTGCTTCATTTGACGCGAAACAGTGCGCTTTCAGACTACTCATACACTGAGAGCTATCTCACATCTGCTACCCCAATGACCATATTCCCACGCGACACCACATGCAGATCCACAAAGGAATAGCCTCTCCCATATCACACCATTCATGGTATATCGATCGCTAATGCTATGAGCGAGTATCCAGAGCCGCTACAAGGAGAAATGAAGTTAAGAGTGATGTGAAAAAGCAAGCACCCTTGATTTGCGCCTCCGTGCATGGGGGATGAACGCCTGCGACTCCATGTTCCAAAACAAGACAAGAAACCATAAAAGAAGTGTGCAACCAACTTGCATCCCATGTATTAACGCCGACCGGAAGATGGTATTAGCCAAGATGTAAACATGAAGGGTTGGCTTGGATGCAATCGTAAATTTTTGCTCCCGGTCGGAACCGAACTTCGTCAACCGCTGCTATTGAAGCATGGCGGTAATGAACAGCTTTGCGACTCCTAAGCCAAAGACCGGGAGTGCCTAAAGAACACCAACGTCTTAGCGCTGGCTCTTGGTCTTGGAAGGAACAACGGCAGCCTCTTCTTCTTCTTCTTGAAGCGGGTTACCGTAAGCCGCAACGTAGTCCTTAGCCCACTTGCGAAGAACAATTGATGCTGGTGGATGTTAGTTGGGTTTCCAGAGAACAGAGTGTGGTGTGACATACCCTTCAAGAACTTCTTGCTAGCATACTTCTTAAAGAAAGCCTCGTGCACGACGGGTCCAGAGAGGTAGTCGATCATGAGCTGCAGGACAGGCTGGATCTCCTCCTCAGAGTAGCCGGCGTAGTGTGTGAGGGTGTTATCCTGTGGATGTTAGTGGGAGATTGCAGTATAGAAGGTATGATCACTTACCCAAGGGCCACGCTCGAGGACGAGACGAGCAAGGTACATAGCAGCGGCAGCAACCTGGCTTGGGGGGTGGGCGAGGAAACGATGGTCCAGGCAGCCAATCTCGAGGAGGTACTTGCCCAGTGTGCGGGTCTGGATGTCGTAGTTGTCGGCCTTTGATATCCGGCGAAGGAAGTTCATGGGGTTCGGGTAGCTCAAGTCGTAGTTGAGAGCAGCAAGGACAAAGCGCTCCGCGCTCAGAATTTCCTCTTCGGTGAAGCCATCGTCGGCGACATGGCGGAAGTTCTGAACGTGGGGCGAGAGGACCTCTTCGTACTTGGAGGCAATGAACATGGCGGTGACACCAACCAACTGGAGACGGTCCAGCTGGACGATCTTGGCGGAGAGGAAGCGGTCGATGATGTTGACAGCGAGGAAGAGGGTCTCGGGAAGTAGGCGGAAACGGGTGTGAACTTCGAGTAACCAGTCGACGAGAATACCTCGCATCTTCCACTCCAGCTCAGTCTGGCTTTCCATGTAGTCTGGGTTGGCCATGGTAGCAATCTCCAGCTCCTTCAAGTACTCGAAGATCTCAACAACATACTCGGAGACCATCAATGGGTCATCGACATCCTCCTTGTCTAGATCTGGGCCATCGTAGAAGACCTCTGTGATGGGTGCCTCGACCTCCTTCTTTGTGCCGTTAACTGGCTTGGTGTCCTCAGTGACGTTCTCCTCAGGCTTGACGTTCTCAGCCTCTTCCTCCTCTTCTTCATCGACCTCCTCAATGTCTTCCTCTTTCTCTTCCTTGACGGGCTTGGTGACTTGGACGCGCTTCTTGGCTGGCTGACCGGCGATACCGTTGCCGCTAGCTTGGCGCTTCTTCAGGTCGGATGAGTTAAGGTTCTTGTCCTTCTGTTCGAGGATAGAACGCGTCGAGTTGGCCCGCGATGGCTTCTTGATGCCAGTGGGCTGTGCTGCTTTCGAGACTGCGCCCTTGGGGGCCAGTACCTTCTTTCCGTCCTTTGCGCCAGCACCGACGGCATCAGTCTTGGTCACATTGCTGACGTCACCGAGAGCAGCACGCTTCCTTGTGGCAGCGCCGTTGGCGCCTAGGGTAGCAGTTGATTTCTTCGTCTGGAGAGCCTTCTTGGGGACGTCGGCAGCAGACTCATTCGCGCCGAGGTTCGCGGCCT
>Ga0058698_10000458_pt1 | contig 22744 bp, 16 predicted proteins | sample AgamicAsSfe_FD_67288 | JGI IMG/M metagenome (GOLD analysis project Ga0058698, IMG submission 67288) | Agave microbial communities from Guanajuato, Mexico - As.Sf.e | ecosystem: Host-associated > Plants > Phyllosphere > Phylloplane/Leaf | place: Guanajuato, Mexico | collected 2012-05-30
TCTATGATGAATCCATACCAAGCGATTGCATCAGCTAGCCGAGACACCCTACGGATTACTCTCTTTTCTTCTCGTCTTTACCGTCCTTTCCATCTTCACTGCCCTCTTCATTGCCGTTTCTGTCTTTCAATCCTTCTACACCCTTTCCCCAAGCCCCAGCCTTCTTGCCCCACGTCATCATACCCCAGGCATGTGTCCAGCTGAATTTGGGCGGAGCATCAGGATGTGTGCGGAAGGGACTTGCACCATGCTTGAACATGTCCTCCATCTCCTTCTGACGGTCCTTTTCAACTTCGTCTTTGGACAAAATCTTTGTGTTAGGCGGAAGTGACTCCGGCGACGGCGCTGGACAAGGTTTTGACGTAACAGAAGCCCTTTCCCAGTGTCTTGATTCAAGAGGAAGAGGCCTCCACCATGGCGTCGCCTCGTCAGCCGCAGCAGAAAAGCGATCCCACCACCTCCCTGAACACATTTCCCAAATCCGACTTTCCGCCCTCTTGACAGCAAACTTCTCATCTTCACCTGTCAAACCCCCTATATTAGCAAAGTCGGGAGACCCAGGACCAAATTTCCGCTCGTCTGTGAAAGAAGTTCCTGCCTGGCGGGAGCGATTTGGTGGATCATCTTCTAGTGCGTCTTCGGATAGACTATCGCCAGAATAGGACGAGATGTTCGGTCTGAAGGGTGAATTGAGATCTTGGTAAATCTCTGAATATGTCTCTGGGTATACGGCGTCATTGTCTAGTGTCTCTTGTCCTGGTTCCGCCGTAGATGGTCGGGATGGAAAGAAAATTCCATCGGGACCTGCAGCCGCCGTCATCATCAATCTACATCTTGCTTCGTACATGGCGTCGAGCAAAGTGATGAACCGTCTTGCTTCGCTCTTCATCAGTAAGCCCATGACAGGTACATCGGTGACGATGAAGGTATGGTATGTAGATGCTAAAGTGATGTAGTCTGCTGGACCTAAGACTGCGCCGCAGAGCTCAGCAAAAGTGAAGAATGCCACACCATTATACTGAGCAGGAATCTCGAGGGGCCGGTTGTAGACCGTGAGGGTCGCGGGCTCCCAAGGGACCGGGTATTCGCGATTCGTTGCGCGCTCGACGAGAGAGTTGAAAGATTCGCCAAACTCTATCATCGTCTCTGTAGTGATGGGCTGAATGAGGTAGTTCTTTGGAAGAAAAGATGAAGTCTCCATGGCTTCGGGGGCTGTATCTCGCGGTGCACTGGAAGGATCTGTAGTACCCATTGCCTCGACTGTCGAGGTTGCAGTGGCGTTGGCAGCAACGGTTTCGGATGCTGGCATCTGCACACTATCTCTTCTCCCCTCCTGTTCTTCGCTTTCAATCTTCCGATAATCTTTCTTCCCTTCCATCTCCCAAACTTCGCATCTCGCCCTAAGCACCTCCAAGAACGCGGCGAACTCTCCCATCTGGCCAGCCCCATCATCTCTCCTCGTATACGAGCTCTTGCTCATACTCCATCCTAACCGGCTAAGGCGAGTAACAGGACGCGAAAACTCCATACCCGCGGCTTTGGCCAACTCTTCTGGCATGCGGTTGCTGGTCGCAATGAGTACGCCACCAAGCTGGAAGAACGACGTCATGAGATTGGACAGAATCTTGCTAGCAGCGCGATCTGGCAATTGAAACTCGTCCAAGAAGAGGATGGGAGACTTCTCGATAAGGTCGCGTGCCACGAGAAGTAGAGAATACTCATCGTGAGCGGTCCCAGGTCCTGCCACTAGTGATCTCGACATTCGCAGTTGCTCCAGACGCGAGATGGTATCGAGCATGAAGGTATTGAAGTGCCATCGCCGCTTCTTGCGGTTTGGTAGACAATCTTGGAAGAGATCTATCAGCATACTCTTTCCGGTACCAACTTCGCCGTGGAGCATGAGGCCTTTGGGACTTTGCAGTTGCATGGCCTCATCGTGGCTAGTCAGAACACGTGTCAATGCTTTGGAGTCTCTTTGGTCTTTTTGCGCAAGTAAAGACGTCCACACGCCCCTTCTACCGAAGCGGTTGACGTGTGAGTCTGTTGATGATGACGATGCATCTTGGCCCGCATCGACAGCTCGTGTAAGTTGTTGAAGCCTCTTGGAGTATTCTACAGTCGGTTCATAGTCGATCAACCTGTCATAGAGCTTCTGTAAATGTAATGCTGCGTTCAGTTTTAGTACATGCTCGACGCTAGTGTTGTCTAAATGGTAGACGTCATACCGAGACGATGCTGAGCTGGATCAGGTCGGATCTTCTGTGTAGCAATGAGACTGCGATAGAGCACCAAAGGGTTGGTGATCGTAACACCGGTGGAAGGCATTGGTAGTCATTGGTTGAAGAAACGAAAGTCTATGTGGCAGGATGTTTGAAGTCGACATGGCCGAGGTGATCTGCCCCGACTTTCGACTAGACTGCAATCGGCGCTAGCGCTTTTTGGGAAATGCCGATGGATGGGCAGGCAACGCGCCATCAAAAGAGGCGAGGTTGAGAAACAGAACAATTATCCCAATAATTGCTATCAACGCCGGCAAGATGCAACATGGTATCGCGCTTAGAGTACAGTTCAATCAAATGCTTGTAACGCCGGGAGACCACGCATCGGCTATCTTTTTGACCTCTTGGATGAACTTGCGACTTGTGATCTGTGTCGAACCGATCCTATGTTCGGCATTTGCTGTAACTGGGGAGTGCTCATCTGGATCGTAGAACCTACACAGTAGAACCAGAAATTAGTATGCGTCTTGTTCGCACATGGTCCTGGATCGTCTTACGGGTTCCTCAATAGCTTGATGTAAGCTGTCTGCAACGCCCTGAAAGCCTGATGGGTATTAGAGATTGCCCGAGATATAGAGCTTTGATCGTACAGGTTTCATGTCCGCATCTCGTAGCCCAACAGCAGTCGCGGTCTTGCTGTCGAGAGCTGTAGCTGGCCTGCCTTCCATGTCGACAACGATGACGAACTTGACTCCGGTGTTGGTGAGCCAGCCATACATTGCTAACCTCTCGTCTACAGCTTGAAGAAGTCCAAAATCCTGGTCTGCTGTTTTGTGCGGTAGACGAGCTTCGAAGATATCCAGACATGAGGAAAGAAGGAACTGGAACTCTAGTGGTGCCCTCTCCTCAGCCGGAAAGAGAGAGATATGCAGTGGATTATTCTGTAACAATGGTCAACTCTATCTAGATTGAAATCGTACACCAGGTGTACTGACGTGCTTGCCAATTACGCCTATACAAGCGATAGAGGGGACCTGAGGACAGTCGTCAGCTCATACTGTAAGTCCTGGAAACTTACGCCCCTTACCCGGCCTGACATTCTGTATACGATATCACCGGTTTAGACAGATCTGGTGGATCTGGGACGTGTATGCGGAGTAGTCTGGCCGACGTAGACCGAAAGGGTGATGGAGGGAGGCGCGATCGCCGCCTAACCTATCAGATGGCACCAAAATCGACGACTAATCGATTTCCGCCAAGCATTTTGCTGCACCTACCTCATCGATGAACTTCGCGACTCCTCGACCGCCACCCCACATCTTGCCTCTCCACTCCTTCACTTACGCCCTTCCTTCCTGTTCGTCGCAATAATGTTTTCGACAACAAGGTCTGCGGCCTCAATGGCTCTACGAGGTGTGTCCCCGCCACCCCGAAAGCTCGCAGTCTCCCGGAACTAATAACATGGGCAGCCAAACCCGCGACGGCACTGATGCCATTCCGCGCCGGAAGCGCTGCTTTCCTCTCCTCAAGCTCTTCGGACAGGGCTACGACTATGAAAACGCCCGCAACTATCCCCGGCAACCCTGGGACGCCACCCCCGATGAAGTCCGCGCGAGTAGAGGTGCCATTGCCGAGTCAGGAGGGAAAGAAGGGGGCTATGCAATACGCATTGTATGTCATGACTTGCCACCTTTTTTTGGGGGGGGAAAGAGACGAGGGCGACGGGAAGGAATGACTGCAGGGGCATACGCTAACGTGCGATAATAGGACGACACTCGACCAAGTAGCCAACTGGGCCCGTCAGAGTTCCCTATGGCCCATGACTTTCGGTCTCGCATGCTGCGCCGTCGAGATGATGCACTTGTCCACCCCACGATACGATCAGGATCGTCTCGGTATCATTTTCCGTGCCTCGCCCCGACAGTCCGATGTCATGATCGTAGCTGGAACCCTCACAAACAAGATGGCGCCCGCGCTGCGACAGGTCTACGACCAGATGCCTGACCCCCGGTGGGTTATTTCCATGGGCAGCTGCGCAAACGGAGGAGGATACTACCACTACAGCTACTCGGTCACAAGAGGATGTGACAGGATTGTACCAGTAGACATCTACGTGCCTGGATGCCCTCCCACTGCCGAGGCGCTCATGTACGGAATCTTCCAGCTGCAGAAGAAGATGAGGCATACCAAGATCACCAGGATGTGGTACAGGAAGTAGAGGGTATGGGTTTGTGTGGTCTATTTTGATGGTCGTTTTATCTGCGAGTTTGAGGGAGCAGATTCCTCTTGTACAAATCGATCTTCTATATGCATAGTCTATATCAAGTCTAAGGTGTCATGGTGGTGTTACGCCGTTTCGCCAAGTCCAAACATCTTGACCGAATTCTTCCAAGCACTAGACATCTGTCAGCTCCTTCTCATCGCCTGTGTTGAGACAAAAAGTGGTGGACTCACGCGTCGCAGACCTCCTCCACGGTAACTTCCTTGATCTTTGCAATCGCATATGCCACGTGTGGTATTGTAGCCGGCTCGTTGCGGCCCTTGACCATCATACCTTTGGCGAACTTCTCCTTCTTGACCGCCTTGGGTAACGGAGGCGCGTCTTGCAAATACTTGGCTGATGCATGACTGGGTCGCATCTCGCACCATGGACCGTCAGTCTCAATCTGCAGGCGCTCAAGCGGTATTTGTTTAACCACCGCGATATTCTCGTCAGCTAAGCAACTGAGTTAGTGCTATATTATGTAGATAAGTGTATAGTATCGGTAACTAAAGCAGTAATGGCTATGGAGTACTTACTTTTCATGCTGCATCCGTTGACTCCAATGTCAAAACCCAAGCCAACAAGACGCTGCATCTCCTCGGCTGTGCCAGTAAAGCTATGAACCAAACCTCGTTTCGGCAGTTGATCCAGTTTCGCGGTCAAGAGCTTCTCAAAGTCTTCGCTCGCGGCTCGCGAATGTAAAAACAGTGGTAGCTGGACCTCAATTGCAATCGCCAGCTGTGCCTCAAAGTACTTCAACTGCGGCTCCTTTGGCGTTAGAAACAGGCGGTCATAATCAAGACCTATCTCTCCAAAAGCAACTGCATATCCTGCTTCCTTGGCCTCAAGCGCAAGGGTTTTCAGCGCAGAGAGCAGTTCAGACGAGCCTCCAGGGTGCGTGTCGAACTGTTTTGCTGAGCAAGGATGTACACCAATCGTTGCATAGCACAGCCCTGGGTGCGCTTTCGCTATTTCGACAGCATGTTTGGATTCCTCGAGATCGGAACCTGTTACCATGAACTTCTTGCATCCAGCATCGACGGCTCGCTGTATGACGTCTTCGAAATCATCTTCGTGACGCTTAGTGCCGTGATATTCACCACGGTATATCGGATCCGTGAAGTTGATACCGATCTAGGGCAGGTTAGACGTAGGATGTGGCGGGAAAGTGAGATGCGAACCAACATCGATGTACTTGAGTTGAGGGGCTTCCGTCGTCATCTTGATGGTTTCGGAGGGTTTTTGATATGTAAAGGAGGTACTGTCTGATATTGATGTCGGTCTTGTAAGCATCTCGAGGTCAGTAAAGAATTAGAGTAATGACGCACGTGTAAAATTGCTCAACAGGGGTGGGATGAAGCTAGAAGGACGCAGTATAGGACATCGACTCGAGGTATGAACTGAAGCACGATATCTCAAGGCTTGCATGGGCTTCAGTAACATGAATGAAACTGGTAGATGGAATATGATGCTCACTGGTTGATCGTTGCTACCTCAAGCATATGTGACTAAGCCGTTTTAGGTTTAGGTTCGATGCTGGCATCTCTCGCACAGCCACTCTCTTTCACGACTGCATCTCTTTGCGCATCCAGTCATCACTGTAAATCAGGGCAGCATCTTGTATCAATACTGAACGGTCATCCGGGGACATCCACGTAGGAGGCGAACCAACAAGGCAAGGCTTAGTCTCGTGAGTAGCCAGCTGCACTCGGCGTCACTCGAGACGATTTCGTGCACTTGCGCGCTTTCTTAGGTGTTGTGTAAAGCACCTGTGAACGCAATCGATACAACAATGGAGAATTTATGGCATCTTCGTCGCGTGGCGGATAACGCTGCAAAGGCCTGTTGGATATGCTACAAGCCATCTACCAGTGTACTTATTACCCCTAGCAACAAGGTATGGAGGATTGACCTGATAGGCTGTAACACTCTGTGCTAATTCGCTAAAAGGATTTCTTTTACATCTGTCCTGGGCACTTATCTGACAAAGGCTTTTGTCAACCAGAAGCTGATGAAGCAAAGAGGATCGCAGACCAGAAGAAGCAAGATGAGCTGGATCGCGAGATTGAGGCTGTAAAAAAAGAATACGAGGAGAAGCAGAAGCTCAAGCGTGAGAAGCGAAAAGGAAAAGATAAGGACAAGGATAAAGAGAAAGAGAAGGAGACCAAGGGCAAAGAAGAGGAAGAGGACAAACAGGACGAGAAGGCCAAAGATGACAAAGCATGTAGCATATGGTATACCTTGCTGGCTAGGCTAACTTAAATGTAGATCAAAGAGCTCTCGAAGACCAAAGATCAAAATCTGGCTGAGCTTGGTCCTCGCATATATCAGCTCAACAAGTAAGGCCACTCCTACAAACTCCTTATTTGAGTTAGGCATGTTGACTTTGCACAGGAACTTCTATCAAATGCGCCTGGACAAGCTGCGGAATGCTGAGATTGCTAAACGAAACCGCGAACGACTGAACAACCCTGCAAACTTTCCGTCAGTACCTAGCGGGAATCCGTAGGCGCATGACATGTCCCAACATCGACAACGGTTGTACTATAGTAGCCATGGACCAGTGACTGCTCCCGTCACTCCAAGGGCTTCCTCTTCTTCCCTCACCTAGAAGCAGGCGGCAATTACTTAGGCGAGCGGTAACGGGACTTACGACCGCCGACTATACATCCTTCGAAAACAACGCGGTCAGCATTTAGCGGCCGGTTCAAAGCCCATGCTTACCGAATGTCATACGTGTCACACATGGCCATCCTGTTTATAGTTATGTCCGAACTAAGTCCTAGGCACTTTGGTACCCTTTGACAAAGGACATCGTTCACTAACATCCTGACCGACATGTTCGAATGCCTTGATCCGCTAAATGAATATTCCTCTCGCTAAGTGCACTCAAATTCTGCAGACATGCTCGTAGAATTCACCTGAGGACATCTTGCTTGTGTAAACTGTTGCGGGAGTGGCTTGGAAGCTTATATTACTGCAGCAGTTCCCCTACCGATCCACAGGTCTGTGTTATGCAAGACCACATGGTCGATTTCAACTTTCCCTATTTGGACTGGAAACCTTTTGTAATCCGTTTTGAACAAGGCCTCAAGGACGGATTAGGCCATATGGCTGTTGCATTCGGTATGATTGTGAGTGAGTCATTTGGTGGACTACCCGGTTGGCCTATTACGGCCGTAGTCGTTCTCACCTGCGGGGTTCTGAGCACCTTAGTCTGTCCCAGCGTTACTTACAGGATATGTAGCAAGCTGCGGTACTTCGCAAGTTTGGTGCAGCAGTGAGCCATTGGCCATCTTGACCGTCTCCGAGATCGGCCTTTGCTGGAATAAGTACGGATATATCGCTGCATCGCTAAGCAGGCTTGGCCAAGGATACTCTGTGCCGCAATCGATGACTCAGAAGATAACTTCACCCTAGTGACAGTGTGAATGCTCTCTACGGAATGGACTGGAATAGGTCCACACCTCGTTGCTCAACATCGTAGCGCATCCTACCTTCTCGCCCTCTCGCTTATCTCCACATACCATTTGTCACTATATCGCACATACTGAGTCATCCCATACGCGTGCCAACGACATCGATAAGCATCTTGGCAATGTACTATCTAAGGAAAGATGCCCTTTCAACAACGGTCACTGTACCAAGGATCGCAGCAGGCTGATGACTTGGGTGCACATGCAACCAGGAAAATGCCCAACAGTACGTCTTTCGAAGGGAAGGGATTTCTACAGAGGCTTACAGTCATCTGTGATCTTCCAACGTACTAAGCTTCCGAAGCGCTGATGCTGTTCATGCTTGATACTTGCAGCCAGACATCGATGCTCTTCTGTGGATCTGTCACCACACCATTTGACCTTTTCATATCTACCACTGAGTCGATATCTAATCTCTCCGCACTACCTGTAGCTCGACGCTCATACAGCGGCACAGGCCGTCTAGCGGCCGCCACTAAATCCGCCCTACGACCAGTCTGCTCCTCGTGATGCTGATGGTCAGCATTCTCGGGTAATCAGGCGAACAACACGTCAAACCTTGTTCCGAAGGACCGACTAAACAGCAAGCCTCGCTACAGACCTGGGCGCGTCAGCATCGTCCCGCGCATGTACACGGACACCGCGACACATAATGTCACTTACCGCATCACATGCATGCAAGCGGCTTCACATCTCCGCTCCATAACCTAGTTGACTTGACATATCGTGTATACTGTAATCGCTTACATGTCCCCGCATGTATGATCATAACAGCGCACCTTCTAATTGTAGCATAGTTAGTTAGATGCGTAAAGAGCAAGGCCGATAAGCATCTTGTGACACCTGCCCACCTCAAGCCTCACCACAGGGAAGTTTCACGATTCTGCAGCCACATCGTCTCTGGGTCACCGGGTCTCCACTGTTGCTGCGGTTCAGGCGTCCAAGGGAAAAGCTTTTGCGAGACCGATTCTGCGGCCGGGTCAATGTCAGCGTCAGCACTTGCCTGAAGGCAGTACTTTGTGTGCACAGTGCCTTCGAATACAACAGCCGCTTACCTTCAGTTCTCATTGGTTGTATTGCAACATGTCAACTGCCACGCTATGTGTTCGCAGATCTCACCGACCCTAGTACTGAGGAGTAATATATGCACCCAAAACCGAGATTTAGATCTTGCTAATAAGCGTCGATCTGAACTTCTGTACACCGTTCACGACGGTTTGTGTCGGGGCTTTCTGATTTCAGTGCGACGTGCAGATTGTGATGCGGTCATCAACTTTAGAGCATGCTGCTAGGAGAGTTGTAGCACGTACCGAAGCAATTTCACAAGCCTAAAACAATATTACCTGATAGGATTCCATCCAAGGAAGGTTCTTTGGTCAGGGGTCCAAGATGCGGTTCTGGAAGTCGGTGTTCAAGTCTTAAAACTCCCTCGCTCGTCAAGATGAACGTGCATTTGCTTCCCTTTAAAGACTGTCTATCCGTCGTTACGTCTCTTCTGTCTACCTCCCTCTTTATCACAAAAGACATACTCATGACCATATCCATAATTACAACCATCATAACCCACTCCAAACAATGCACCATCATCAACCAATCATCAAAAACATGACAATATACGGTAGTCGGCGATTACACCCCAATCTAGTGCTCACTGCTCACTGCTCACCCCAATCCACGTGAGCTCAACCTCTTTCGAAACAACTTACCCCACGTTTCGCATGTTTTGTGTTATGTCAGATTACAGATACCATCGCGTGTCGCGCCGAAACGAGAGATTTTCTGTGGGGTCGGAGAAATTAACATAAACGTAAGAAGGGGCTACACCGAGTTCTGTGAGTCTGCGTCAGCGCTACTGGAGGGCGCATATTTGTGTTTTTTGCCAGTGATGACCTGATGTACGTGCTGATGGTTTCTCGAGGACTCGTTGCGCTCAGACTGTCGTGTATGTGAGTTTGTGTTTATGTTGCTAAGATAGATTGCATACCAGCAGCTTAGGATCTGGAAATAGTGCCACTCTTCGATTGCGTCTCCTTGAAGGATTCAGGTCGCCATATGCTCAGTGAAACGGTGATTCCAGATGAGGTAAATTGGGTGAAGCCGTGGTAAGGTATGCATAACTGGGAGCTGAAATGATGGATTATCAAATTTGTCCAGGTGTTCTGCATCCGTGCACAAATCAAAAGATATCGTCTTCCAGGATGCATGTCCATCGTCGTTCTTCCATGCTGCTCATACAATCTCAATGAATTACACATACGCGCGAGCAGAACATGGTGTTAGCGATGGCTTTTCGTACGTGTCATGTGCTCGAACGAAGTAACGTCATCGCCTCCGAGGTATACATGAGTTTCGGAGATAACACCACAAAAACATCCGTTTGCTGACGGTATACGTACGCGTGTGCTTTCGCTCATGCCATTACCTAGTCCATATGTACGTGCTTTGAAGCAGAGTGACGAGGCCATTTGTGGACATCAATCTTCAGTGTTATGGCTGACGTGAAGTTACGCATACTCTTGTTTCTGAAGACAGTCAAGCAGGTTGATGTTAAAGGGGTGACAAGCGTTCGCTGATGTTGTGGCGCTCGTGTATGGTATGCCAAGGCTCAGCGCTCAACGCCGACTCCCAGCCGAACAATGTTTGCTGCTGGCTGTGCGGCAGCAAGAAAACTCTTTTGCATCATCGCCGATGTCAGAGCAATTGGGACCGCTGTATGGTTCGCGCCTCAGACGGGTATCAGAGGCCGAGACGCGACGATTGCGCTCGCCAAGACAGGGTATTTGGTGTTACATTCGGCCTCGCCGGAAAGGATTCAGGTCAATGAAACATTCGAGAAGTGTTCTTAATGCATTGACATGACACACATGCTGTGTAATAGGTCGAAAGACTACATGGATGTCTTCGCTTCAAACAATGATTCTGGACATCCTGTCGTATCAACGCCCGCTGAATGGATAAAACATCCTTGAAATGCAACAAATTTGCCGCTCAGTGGCACCAGAAGTTTCTGGGCCGCGTAACAAGATCTCTGCTATATGAGACCAAATGCCGTCATCAGTGTCGTTATGCCCAAACGCACGGGCTTCGCCGCCAAGGGCTATAGAAAAATTGCAAAGCTGTCTGCAGGCGTGGAAACTTTTCGTCAGAAGGGGCGATATCTGAAAACGCCGCTCTATAGGACAAGTACTAATGCAAAGAAAGTGCTAATGCCGGCTCCGACCGGACTCTGTTGCTGAAGGGTATGTTTCGATGTGTAAAAGCCGCTCGGATTAGATGGGGTTGTTGCTGCGGGTTCAGAAAATCTCCAATATCCAATGGCGCTGTAGGTGGCCCACATCAATTATATCGCGTCTTTCGAAATCATGCTTCGTCATGTGCTTCGTTAATGACACCGGGCTTAGGTGCGAGACTTGAGGGGCCGGAGATAGAGCCCATAGAGCCAACACGCTCCTGTGGTGGCGGTTCGTCTCTCATGCATGCGTTCTCAAGCATGTTCGTCCATTTTCCACTGGTTCCGGCATGACTATGCTTCAAGTGTTGTCTGAAGTGGTCTGCGCGGAAAAACTTCTTGGCTTGGTTGCATTCCCCAAACTTATGCACATGATTCAGATGCTCAGATCGTGCTTCCCAATCCGCAGGATTGGAGAACTCTTCACCGCAATAACCGCAAACGTCTGCCACATTCGGACGAGTAGGGGAGGGATGAAAAGCTGCATGAACACCGGCAAGCGTGGCGCATGACCAAGAATGTCGACGTAAATGAAGAGAATTCTGATGGCGCTCGGCTTCGTTCTTATTCTTGAAACGATTGGGACAGTACTGGCAGATGTACTGCTTCTCTAGCTCGTGTGCTCTGTTGCTGGGGTCAGCGTGGTCGCTCAATGGTGGACAGACCAAATGGCGGTGGACAAGCGAGAATCCATGCACTTACCTCAACTCATCTTCGCTGTCGAATTTTTTGGGCTTCTTGGGACAGCATTCGCAGATGTAAGCTCCTGGTATACGATTTGCGATTGAATTCTGTCGCGAGTGCAACATGCTTTCCGTTGACATTTTTCGTATCTGCGGATGCTCGGACTCCGAGAAGCCTCGCTGATGCGGAGGTCGTGACAACGACCCGTGGGGGCTAGGGTCCAATGACCTATTAGCTGCATATGGCGAGACGGGGCCTAACTCTGTTTCGCCCAAAGGCGACAACGCACTGGGTGAAACGCGCTGATCTCCGCAATAACTTGCCATACTGCTTGGAGCGGTTGAAAACCCGAAAGAAGAGCCGATCGAACCGCTGCGTTGACTTACGGACCCAGTCGAAGATAGCGAGTTTGAGTTTGACTGAAAACGAGAAGCTGCGCAATTCCGATTAACCAGCATTTGCTGAGAGCGGCGGTGGTAGAGATCATTATGGCCGCTTGGGATGGGTCGATCGTCGCGCGCGGCTTCAGAGGGCGGCGACGAGGCCCGCCGTTTTAGGCCACCCTTAGGGCCTAACTGATAGTCCTCTGACTCGGCAGGGCTACGTTCGTTGATGTTCAGATCACGCATTCCATTTTCTTCCATGCCACCAAACTCGGGATCCGAGAATATGCTGTGGTCGTAGCTACCGCGGTGCTGAGAAGATGTCTCGTCTAAAGGGCCTGGAGTTGAAATGCTTCCGTAGCGTGCCCTTTGTGATTCCGCTGAATCGAATCCTGGACTACGCCAGCCGTTGTAACTCGGTGATATAGTAGGTACAGTCAACGGCTTTAGTTGACCGCTGAGCTTGTGAGAAGGGACGTGTGTATCGGAAGCGGCGGGGTCGTGAGTGCTGGCAGAGGAGATGGATGACGCGGTTGTTCGTGTGGGTGTATTCGGGCCGCCGATCTTCGAGAGTAGTTGCTTATCGTAGGCATGCGATGAATTCTGCACGGCTTTGTGACCGAGTTGTCGCTCGCTCGTGAGTCTATGGCACATTGTTAGTCACTAGAGAGCACACGACACAACGCCAGATTTGTAGGCACAAAGAATGCAGGCAACCCTTGACAAGTTCTGAACCAATTGACATGCATGGGAATCCTCCAAACGACAAGGATTTGTCAGTGAAGCAGTGACACGGCATCTTGACCAAAGATATACAAGCGCTGCCGAACCTTGCCAGAACCCTAACACGTCTTGCTCTTTGAGATGAGGGGAGGTATAATAGAGTGTTCCGTACCTGTGGTTCTTGAGAGATGGCCGAGCTTTGTTACTACGGTCGTCCTCGCTGGTGTTGCTGTGTTCGCTCATGCCGTCGACGGATCTAGAGACGGAAGGTTCGCGGGCAGGGCTAAACATATCGACCGAAGGCTCCCGCGGATAGCTGCCTGTGGCTCCACCGTACAAGCTCGAGCCAGGTCTAACTGTCGCGAGCCGATTTCCGCCAAAGCCGGTGTCCCTTGGGCTGTTTGTGTTACCCCATTGCCAACCAGGGTCTCTTCCACTGAGGTCGATATGACGTGGAGGAGGCAAGGGTGGTGGTGCCTCTTCGCGTGCCTATAAAATTTTGGTACAGTCAGTGAACCATTCGTATAGCGTGTTCAGTCCCGGATGAGGCTGGAGCACTTTGTGACTCTTTCAGGAGCTATATCTCGTGTGACCGAGCCACAAGCTGCTCCAGACCGCCCGTTATATATTCACCAGCTGGAACACGAGCTTACATACTCTCGGTATGGCCATTGCGACAGCCGGGGTGGGTATCGACGGTCGGCGGTGGTGTGGTAGTTGGTAGTGGTGGGAATCACGCTGAGAATCATATACGCGAATACTCGGTGTGGAGGACATGGCTCGTAGGGAAGATGAGGTCGCCGGGAGCGCGCCACTAGGGTGCAGCTGAAGCGTACTCGCGCAGCACGCGAGCACCGCGAATGTGGCGAGCGCGACAAGCAAGAAGAGTGAGTATGGTCGCTACTGGATAGTGTATGCGAGCACGGACCTAGAGGTAGAATCGTTAGCCCGAAACGACACGGACTGGCCGAGACAGGCAGGGGAGGACAGAGTGAAGGCGTGCAGACGTAGCTGAACTCTAACAACTACGTACTAAACAGCATGCGACGTACCTTTGCGGTCGTGTGGGACTTACGCGTCGTTGGGATGGATTCTCGACGGCGAGGCTTACAAAAGCGAAAGCGGGGGCGCTAGCGCTTGCGGCTGTTAAATGTTCAGCCCTACGAGCGAGAGGGTCCTTCAGCTGAACGGAAGGGTTCTGGCCAGCACCGCCACAAAAATGATATTGCTTCTTTTCGCCCGGGACTAGTCGTCATAAAACCAGTATGGTGCGAGCAATGCAACGAGTGAAGTCGTCAGGTCGTTCGGAAGAGGCCTGTTCCTGCTACACGGCAGCGGACAAGACGACGCGGGACTGCGGTAGGGCCCTTAGCGTGAAGGCGGGTGGAGTAAAAGGGAGAAGGAAGCGTCCCTCGGCGTCCAGTGATCCGGAGAGGCAGAGAGTCTGCAGGACAGAGGCACCGCTGGATAGCAGCAGCAGCAACAGCAACAGACGGAGCAGAAGAAACGCCCTCCGCCGGGGAGTGCGGTTAGCATAAAGCACTACGCTGGATGAGCTTGAATGTCGGTGATTGGTTATGCCTGGTTGCTCCTGGCACGGAGCGCAGTGGAGACCTCAGCAGGGGTAGATGCAACCCTTTAGTCGGTCGGAGCAGGGCTCTGGCTTTCGAGAAGCTTCAAGGTCCACGCCCCGACCCTCATCTCGTGCATAGGGCTTGCCATTAGCGCTGGCAGGTCGACTCGCAGTAGATTGCTCGTGACGGCAGACGACTCCCAGCAGCGTGGGATAGAGCTCAGTCGGACCAAGAATAATCAATCGAGGATTGGCGCCCGCTCGTCCAGCTGCCCTGTGTGCCGATTATTACGCAAACCAAGTAGAGCCGATCTGCCAGGACGTCAGGCCGGTGCAACGGTGAGATGGCTGGTAGGGCAGGCTTGGAAGGCATGCCGACGGCGTGGGCGCGCTGGCTGACGAGGGTTGCATGCCTGGAATCTGACCAAATTGTCCAACAATGCAGCGTTGCGCTTCGCCTCGATGGGGATTGGGGGGAGAGGTGCAGACGGCACAGCGTCAGATTCAACCGTGTGTGGGTTAGACTTGAGTGCGGGTAGCGGAAGTCAGTGCGCACGGATGCCTGAGGAGTTCCAACAGAGTAAGCTCCTTGCAGCCTTACAAGCGCCATCGATTGCACCATCAACTGTAGTCACCCATCATCAGTCAGGCTGAGACGGCCACGGCTGTTCTCCCATGCCACGCTGATCTGCTGATCGCTATCGCGGCGGGAAGCTGGCCTGCCCTACACACTGCCTAGGTATACCTGCATCCTGAGCGGCAAGCCCTCCGCCATCAAATCGAATCCACGGCGGGGCGTACACGCTATGCACACAGTGCACTATCTCCGGCAGCCAATGCGACACAGGCTGCCTGTCTGAGATATCGCATTCCCTGCTCCCCGACATGGTATTTTTGGCAACTACACTCGTTGTACAGACCAAAAAAACACCTCCCTCCATCTGCTCCTACACATGTTTCCCATGGGGCTGTGTCCATGGTCCATTCCAGGGTACCTCGTGCTGTCACGAGCGGCAACTTGCAGACGACACGAGTATTACTCCGGGGTATCGGATTGGGGCCGAACCTACACCTGCGAGGCCAACAGTGGTACCTACATGGTACGTTGCTTTTTCACCGGCAGGTGGGTCCTGCTTTGTGGTCAGGTAAGCGGTCGTTCAGCCACTTTGAGACAGCGCGAACCAGCAAGTCTTGGGTGATGTCAGCGACTTCTCCATCTAGTCGGCGATATGGAATGCACGGAAATTCGCAACTACCGCGTCTCTACCCGTTTTCCAAAGCATTGATGCGCTTCGCCGAGATGCGGGACGAGGCGCCATCATAGCCTTGCAAGCAACCGGGGAGTACGAGCAATTCGCTATTTCTGGCTGTCGGTAACGACTGCAATATTGCTTGTCTCACGATGGAAGCAACACCACACCACTGACACGAGACAACATATGGCTCTCATTGACCGCTGTCCAGATTCATGGCTGCCCGGGCAACTTCGACATCTTTGGGGCGCAGCAACGGACGGCCTCGGGAACTCTTCGTACAACTGGAATTCTTCGATTCAAACTATAAACTCACCCATGTTAATTGTATGCAGTCCCTGATCCATAGTGTGTAGCTCCGCGGTCTTGCGGAAAATACCGCTTACTGCAACGACACATGACTCTCTTGATGACAGTTCTTATTGCAAAGGGTCTCACTAGGAACTATGAACTACGGGGCAGCACGGGCGGGCAAGGAATATAGTGTGTGTAGCTATAAGGCTACGAACTGCTAGCTCCATGATGTCTCTAAAGCTCATGGTACTCTCTCTGTGACTCTTGGCCGCAACCTTGGGTAGAGTCACACCCGTCGATCCAATAATTCTGAAGGTGAATAGAATGCTCGGCAGCTGCTCAAACGCGCTGCATTTTTTCGTCTTTGCCGATATAACAAACTCGATGACAGATGTCATTACTGATGGTCCGCAATTTTGGCGGGCACGCGCGACCAGAAACCCTCGGTCAAAATTAGACCATCTCTCTCACACCTTCAACAACGCGCGCTTCTTCTAGGATTGTTGATCACCGTACACTCATCTCCGGCGTCCGATTGTTCTCGGAGACCTCGTTTCGCCTATCATGGCGCTCATCGACAGAGTCCCTGGGGACTTGAACCTGTATATCGGTGGGTACGTAATGTCGACTATCGTTTCGCATCTGCCCCATGGCTCAGGTCTGGGGTCACCGGACTACTGTCTAACCATTGCTGCATAGCATGTTCACTCTACGACGGCGCGAGGCCCTCCAGCAAGCCAATATTACGCACGTCTTGTCGGTATTGCGCACACCACTAGATCAAGACTTGTTCGGCCCCTTCAAGCACATGGTGGTGGAGGTCGACGATGTCGAAGACGAAAATCTATTGGAGCATTTCCCTGCCACAAATCGCTTCATACGGGAGGGGCTTAAGGGAGGTGGCGGAGTCTTGGTGCATTGGTAAGTCAACATCCTGGTCAAGCTGAAGCCTTGCATATCCAACAACTTTGGATCGCCGCCGACGATTGCCTTGCTTGGCAGTTTTGCCATCTTCACAAACGACAACAGCCCCAAGGCCTCGTCACTGGTATGCAATGCATGCAGCTCAATTTTGCTTTCCGCGCGTCCTGCATCATGTTTTTCGTCTTTTTTCGCCTTCCGTTTTCTGCGATTTTTCCCCGATACACACCGCCCAGTTGCCACTCTATTTGTTCTCAGCCACTCGTATCAATATGCCAACCACAACCTCTTCTCTAGTGCTATGGGCAAGTCACGATCGGCTACCGTCGTCATCGCTTATTTGATGCAAGAGCACAACATCAGCCCGTCGGAGGCTTTGTCGCACGTTCGGCAAGCGCGATCCATCTGCGAACCAAACGAGGGCTTCATGAAACAACTGGAGCTATACGGTGAGATGCAGACACCTGAAAACGTCGAAGATACCCCGGCCTATCAACGATGGGTTTACCAACGGGAAATCGAGCTGAGCCGCGCGTGTGGCCAAGCTCCAGAGGCGGACAAGATTCGCTTCGAAGACGAACATGTCGCCGACGAATCTTCCGGTTTCGAATTGAGATGTCGTAAATGCAGGTAAGTGGAGTTGTGGCAAGACGTGATTGATGTCACCATACTGCCTGTTGCCGCCCATCTTGCTCAGCGCTTACAAAGTTTCAGACGAGCATTAGCGACGTCACAATATCTACTACCGCATGGGTCCACCCCATCTGTCAGCGACCAGAACGCAGAAGCTCAAAAAGCTCCATCGCAGAACTGTGCCCACTACTTCCTAGATCCCCTGTCGTGGATGCGCCCGGAGCTCGAACAAGGCAAGTTGGAAGGGCGTCTGGAGTGTCCAAAATGCCACACCAACGTAGGCAAGTATGCCTGGCAGGGGATGCAGTGTAGTTGTGGAGAGTGGGTCGTCCCCGGTATCAGCCTTTCCAAAGGTCGAATCGATGAAGCAAGGAAAGCAAACTTTGGCATCCGGCGTCCACCGGGAGCTTCAGGTCCGCCTCCGTTAGGGGCAGTTCAGTCAAAGGAGAACCTATAAGATCTTTGAAAGATGTTGCTATACATCAGCTCGGCGAGGAGAAGACAGCTCACATTTAGCTTCTTCGGTGGCCCGTGCCCTATCAAACCCCCAAGAAGGACATACCTCCGATCCACTCGGTCACTTCATCACCACAGGGAAGATGGTAAAGATGGTAAAGAATTCTCTCAGCTCGGGAACACTACAAGCCGACGTGTAACCACATGATGGGGCAGTAAGCTCAATCGATCTCTGTATCGGCTACCAATCTATCTATCTCACTCCTATCGCTACTAAATCTACGATGAAGATTACGGGTACGTCGCCCGGACGGCATCTGTGTGCAACAAAGCTAGCGAATAGACAGACAGTACTAAGCCGTATATGCCTTTGCTCTATACGTTAGTTCCCGTAGCCTCCAGCCAAGTATTCTAGACTACGCCCATGGCTAGCCTACCAGTCTTCTGAAACCGCACGGCTATTCAAGCTGAACAAATTTCCTTGCTGATATGACCCATTCAGTCCGTGGCAATGTCTTGCGGCTTAAGCCGTCTGTCGCTTGATAATGACCGCTTTTAACGTCGACTGAGACACTATTACAATCACAAAGTGGTTTGTACGCAGACGGATGAGTAGAGGTGATTGAAGTGTAAAAAAAGTCATATGCATTGATTTGAGCAATCAAACCGCCTGAAATAGTGTACGTTGTAACTCGAAGAACGATGAACCAAGAGTGATTCGTGTATGCTCATAACCCATAACCCCATCCCCGACCTGAAGCAATGAACACCACAGCGCCATGCAGTAAACGACAGTATGTCAATATAATACTAAGAAACGAACAGGCTGCGTGTCCGAGCCAAGAAGAATAAAAGGAAACGAAAACGCCAGTGATCGTCCCCATGCATCAGCATTACAGCTTCCCTGCTATTACCCGTCTATCTTACACAGAAGAATCAGAACTCGTCGAGACGACAGCCTCGCTATCAGCACTCGAGCTCCTGGTCAATTCTTCGCCTCCTTCAAGGCCTAGCCTCTCCATCTCCTCGGCAATCTCCTCATACCACTTGCCATGGCATTTGCGGTCCACTTCACCAACTTTGCCAAGCTGTTCACAGATATCCGCGACTTGAGACACGAACTCTGGCAGACCAGTAGTAGCAAGTCCTTCGGTGGCGGTGCTAGCAGCTTTGACGCGCTCGCCAGAACTGCTGGCGCTTACCCGGTTGAAGATATGAGTCTTGAGTCTTTGGAACAAGACCTTCATCACAGGGTCGGATAGCTTGCCAGCTTCAGCTTGCGTAAGAAGACGCGTGATCGTGGAGGAGAGCTGGGAGCGCGTTGACGGTGGCATGTTGCGAGACGACTCAAGAAGAGAAGAAATCTTCGAGGGAGTAGAAGGGTCTGACATGTATCCGTTCTCCTTCAACACCAACCACATTTTGTTGGCTTCAGACTTCCACTGCGCGCGCACGTCGCGTTTGAGTAGGTTCTTTGCCGTAAGCAAGATACCCCCGATCGTTGTTATGCGAAGTGCGTCCTCGCGAATGCGGGAGATGCGTGCACGATCTAGTTCGAGCGTCTCCGGCAGCTCAGAGCTTCGCAGTGGCGGCGTAGCGATTGCGAGGTCGACAAGACCACGAGCGTAAATCTTGTGCGCTGTAGGGCGATTGATGGGGTTTGCCTGACTCCAAGGGTCACGACGGTCAGCTTCGGTATGCATGTTGACTGCTGCGCTGCGCCACCATCTGCGTGTGCGGTCGAGAGTAAGGTTGTTTTCCTCCAGATCCTGAGTGAACATGCGTTGCTCGTACCCAACAGCCTCTTTGACGAGTGTCGGTGCGGCGTTCATCAATAGGAAGTTTGAGTAGTCCAAGGACAAAAGATCGATGATATGAAGGACCTTGAAGAGCTTCTCGATCATGCTTGAAAGTTCACCTTCCTCTTGCAGCTCCTCAGCAAGCAACTGAACTTCGGTGTCTCGAAAGGGTGCGCAAAGCTTTGGAAGAATGCTAGCAATAAAATCGAAGAATTTCCCATAAGAGAAGACGCCTTGACTGCACTGCCTGCTGATATGCTCCGGATCTAGAGTCTCGGAAATGAGTGTGTGCATTGAGTTGCCAGGTTTCAGAAGCCGCAGCAGCTTTCCCCGTATGTTCTCCGCCATGGCAGCAGTCCAGTTTGTGCTGTCACCCTCTTCAAACCCTCGCCGCATTGCGTCGCAGAGCTCACGGTTGAGAGCATCGCGCAAGTCAGCCGTCGGCGAAGGATCGATGCGGTAGTCTTTGTCAATAGAGAGTTCGTGAACCAGAATGCGATTATCGGGCACGACCGTGAAGACCTTGGACAGCGACTGTGCCTGGTGGCCCTGAGCAGTGGAATCTTGGAGCCCAGATTGACCAGAAGCTGCAAGCTCTGAAGCAGCTTCAGCCTGCTTGGCCGCACTATCGGCTGATAGCGGAGATTCTGGTGTTGAGTCGCTTGCAACACGCGGTCGTACAGTGTCTCCTGCGAGCCTCTTCTTTGGCCTTGACCTTCGGCTTTCGCGTATGGCCTTCCTGATCAAGGTAAGAGCCTTGTCAGGCCCCGCCAACTTCTTGATTTTACTAAGTAGAATAGCCTGGTTGTCTCTGATGCCATTCCTGTACTCGTTTGCAACCTCATCGACCGTCGCATCTTTGACACTTTGCCATATTTCGTCAAGACTGACAAATGAAGCTACCATTGTTTCGATAAGCGCGGAGGAGTCGCGGGCTTTCCAGTCATTGAAAGCGGTAACAAACGCGCCATGAGCAAGCAGTACAGTTTCTGTACGCGTGGGTGAGGGAGTGTACGAGTTGAGCTTTGTTAGTTTTGCCAGAGCAGACTCGAAGCTGATGACGAGGTCCTTGGCTTTGGTAATGAGATCCTGTTCCTGATCGCCGTCTCGACTGAAAACATGTGTGGGATGTCCAAGGATGAGGTACGCGGAGAGGAAGGTTCTGACGGCAGCGCTGCGGGAGGCTGGATCTGCGTCTGGAAGCAGCACAAACAGTGTCATGATTCTATCGGTGGTCCTGAGCAGCTTCTCATCTGCGAGCATGCCAGTAATGACTTCGAAACTGGTCTCTTGGACCATCTCGATGGATAGACCGAGCTGGAGCCATTCGGTGACAATATTGCTCCTAACTTTGCCTCTCCAGGCAGCCTGGATCCTCTTGGCAGCATCTTCCGTCGACACGATGGGGCGCTCGGTCCGTATCTTGATATCAGCGGGGGGCGAGCTTGCGGTCCGTGGTCGTCTGGGGTTGCGCTTGTACTCCAGTCTGCGTTTCTCGGCTTCTGCTAGCTTCTCCTCCATCTCGGTGCGGTATCGTCGTTCCTCGGCGGCCTTGCGCTCTTTCATGTCTTCGGCAATCTTCTTGGCCCTCCTCACTTCCTCAGCACAGGAAGCGGCTACTTGTGCCAGATGTTTCTCACGAGCCTGCTGTGCTGCCAACGCCCTCTCTTCACTGTTGGAACCACGTGGGGTAGCCTTGGCCAAGGCAGCACGTAGCCTGACCTGCTCGGCATGCGCTGCCCGGTCTGCTAGCCTTGCCTTGCGATCTTCGAGTATAGAGGCACGGCGGAGATGCTGGGCTACATGGTGGCTCTGACAGCTGTTGCGGAACGAGCGATTGGACGTGTGCGAATGTGTCGAGGACAGCGAGTTTCGGCGGGACGAGGTGGCCGAAGACTTGCGACGGTTGCTTGTATGGCGATAGAAGCGGGCAGCGATCCGTGGTGGTGGAGCAAACGACTGGCCGTTCTCGGCGTCTGATGAGAGGATCATGTCGGGCTCCTCGGGGATATCGTCGTTCTCCCGCTGCAGCTGCGAGCTGACCAGCTCCAGTTCCGAGTCGGTGAGCGACATGGTGTAGGGATGCGAAGACGCCCTCTGGCTCAGGAGTGAGCGTGTTTCCTGAGATGTGAAACAAAGCACGGTCTTGGTGGTGCTTTTTAGTGTAACCAGACGCAAGCGGACGGGGTATCTATAGCAATGGCGACTATCTTGGCGCAAGGGTAAAAGACATGTACAGGAACGAAAGGCTGCAGAAGTCCGTGGGGAGCGTGGTCAGCCGACGACTTGTATTGATGGATGGCTTGGTTGATTGATAAGCTGTAACGCCCTAACAGCGCCTGACGATGGCGGGCACCGTGCGCGATGTCTACACAGTCGTTATGGTAGTCGGGCAAGTGTGCGCGACGGCATCTGTCGCATGCAGAAGGTGTAGTCGATGGCTGGGGAGCGCATGACGATGCACCTACGCATGCTGACCGGTCGACGCCAAGACCTCGACGCGGAAGCTAAAGAAGTCCATCGAAGATCGTCGACCGCCCACGCCAGAATCCTCCACTCTAAGCCTTACCGTCGGCCTCTCTATGCCTCCTAGACCGAACTGTTCATGTTTCTCTTTCATCACTGTACCAGTAAACCATATGCTCGCCCGTCTCCGCTACGTCATCAAGCTCTTCGTGCTGCATTGCCTCTATTCACGTGTTTTGTAAAGAATGCTAAGCCTTACGAGAATGTGCACGAAACCTACTACGTCGCCCAGGACAGATCCAGCGGCAGACTCGAGTCATGACCAAACAGTTCCACTTCGAAGCCAACTTGTCTGAACAGAAAGATAGTCAA
>Ga0058698_10000459_pt1 | contig 22735 bp, 32 predicted proteins | sample AgamicAsSfe_FD_67288 | JGI IMG/M metagenome (GOLD analysis project Ga0058698, IMG submission 67288) | Agave microbial communities from Guanajuato, Mexico - As.Sf.e | ecosystem: Host-associated > Plants > Phyllosphere > Phylloplane/Leaf | place: Guanajuato, Mexico | collected 2012-05-30
GTCGTCGTCGTCGTAAAAGTCGTAGTCGTAATCGTCGTGAGGAAAGTTCGTGATCGTCGTGCTTCGGATCATGCAAATGTCTAGGTAGGATATGTTAACAGAGTATCACGACCACTCGAAGGAAGCACACTCACAATATTGATCGATTGCAGTATGTTGCCGAAACCCTGCCAGAAGCGGTCAGCAAGCAGCCTAGTTGCCTGCAATGAATGAACTCACAGTATACATCAGCACGACATATTTCCCGCCTGGATCCGACCACCGACTCTGTACAGCCGGCGCGTACACTAGATTTCACATCAGCAAACAGTCCCACACTGCCTTCGAAGTCACATCAACTCACTACCAAGCCCATTCGGACCGTCCCCTGACCCCCAGACACTCACACTCTTACTCCACGGCCCCCATGGATTGTCCGCCACCGTAACCAGGATGCATGCGCCACCAGGACATCCCGGCTGGAAGTAGAGGTACTTCTGATAGTACTCCGACCACATGATCGAGCCCTGCCCCGCCCAGAACACAGCTGCGTTTGTGCTAGGATTGATGAGTCGGTCAGTGGTGAATGCAGTACCGTTCCAGTATTGGTATGCCCAGAGATATGAGGCGCCCCATTGTGGGACTCGCGTCAGGAAGACGTTCTGGCCGTAGCCTGGTTCGAGCAGGCCGCCATATGCGTAGATGTAGTTGTCTTGTGGAGAGAGTATGACATTGTGGTCACCGAAGTAGGGCTCGACTGTGCCGTTCCACCATTGAGCGTTTGGTCGAGTGCAGACGGGTTTGCCGGAGGTGATGTTGACAAAAGCGACGCCACTGCCAACAATTTGTCCAGCTAGAGTGCTTCGATTGTCGCGCGTGAAGAAGACGATACCTTGCTCGTCGCTTGTTTCGACGACATTGCTCAAGCCTAGCCCGAAGCTTGGAGGTTCTCCGTCGACCATGGGACAGAAGATCTCTGCGTGGCCAGCGCTGTCAACGTTGACGTCGGTGAACTGTGTGTCGTTGTCGGAGGATGTGATTATGCCTGCTGAGTTTGGCGCTTCGAGGTCGACGCACTGATCCTGCCAGGCTATGCAAGGGATCGTGTCACCAAAAGTCATGATATATGTTGAGCCAATGTTTCCCATGAAGCCAAGGTCGCGAATATCTGGTGTGTTGGACGATGAGACGTTGCCGAGGAATTTAGGGATCCCGGCGAGCGTGACTGGATTGACCCCCGTCTGAGCTGGCGACGGAATTGGAGTTGCGATTGTGGAAGTGCTGCTGATGAACGATGTGGAGGTTGCGGTTGTGGTGGTCGATGGACCTATCCATGTATGCCAGTGAGGGATTGAGGTGGTCTGCAAGGCTATTAGCCATGATGAATGATCGTGAAACATAGTCGAGTAAGGCGTAATAATATGTATATGCGTAAGGACAGGTGATATTAAGGTAGTATGAAGTGTAAGGAAGCAAGAGAAGAGATATTCTGAAAGTCGCAGGATGTTCGGGATGAGCAACTCCAAGTCTCGCTCGCCGAATGAGCGCGATAATCTCAACGAGAGGAAGGAGCAGAGGGCGTAGAATGACATCGTAGCCTCGTGATTGCACTTACAGTCGATGACGGCCTGCTTCCACTATCACTTCCAGCGGAACGATCATGACTTCGATTGACTGCAATACCAGCTCCGACACCTATAGCGATAGCGACGATGACGGTGACAATCACACCAAGTGCAATGAGTCTTCCCCGAATCTTGCTCCGACTTGCGGAAGCAGTCTTTTCCATAAGTGCTTTCAAGTGACTAGGCACTGAGATCTTCCTGAGCCTTGCTCACTGCGGAACCACGTTGTTGTTGTTGTGTGTAGGCAGCTGAGTAAGATCGCTGCATCATGATCGGACATATGATTGGGAACATAGCGCAGGCGCTCTTTGTATCACATTTTACTTCACAGGGCAAGCGCAAGGGCGCACAATGCGCGGTAAGGCGGCAGGATAATACTGTAACATGTGCCGTGACGTACGCCTTGCGAGGCAGTGTATTCACTCAACTTCTTCGAGCGTGTCTGGCGCATCGACTGCATGAGCATTGTATTGATGAAAGAGCTGTTCAGGAGTGTGTTGTGGCAATGATATTGTTGTTTAACAACTTGATGAAAGAGCTCCTGACGAGCCGAAATTGCGAGGCAGTCTTGTTTCAGACTCTTGAAACGTCGATCCGCGCTGGAACCGCATCCGTTGCCGTCCTACCGTCCCTCAATGAGGCGACAAGATACTCTACTCAGTCATCATATTCAGCGCATCTTCACGCTGATCAAGCTCTCTATGACTACACCAGAACCCAACTCCTCCAGCCGCCGCCAATAATCCCACGATGCAATAGTTGACCACCAAATACGGATCCGCACTCAATGGCACCAATAGCTGCCCTAATACTGATCCAAATGCTGTTTGCAGCAAGAAAACAGCTGTGATCAAACTGCGCATACTCTCCGGCGCTTTTGTGAAAGCATACTCGAGCCCTGTGACTGATGCGAAGATCTCTGATATGCCGATCAGAACGTAGGGTATTGACTGCACCCAGACTGAGATCGGGGCAGGTTCCTCACATATGCCAGCACTTCTGCCACAAGGACTCAGACTGTAGATATAATGCTGGGTGACGGCGGCACTAATCATTGCCCAAGCTGCCATGAAGAACCCCAGGGTTATGCGCTTGATGGGCGTGAAGTTGATGCGCAATCGTCGCAGCAGTGGATAGACGAACTTGTCCATTGCAGGTATAATGATAATCAAAGACAAAGGATTGAGGTTGTTGATGATATCATTGGGGACGCCTTGCAAGTCCAATGTGGCAGACTGTGAAGTCAAGTTGTTGATCATCTGGCCTTGAGCTAGCCAGTAAAGTGGGAACCAAGCAAAGACTTTGCAAGCACTGAAAGCGCGGGCGACTTGATCTACAAATGTGTCGGAGAAGATCATCCACTGAGGTGGATTGCGAAGTTTGCTTGGCTTCACAGCTTCCCAGAAGTCTTGTCTTCCACTGTTTAGCCATCTGGTCTGCCATGCGAACGCATACAGCCGAAATGCTGTACCTAGTACTGAGCCACTAGGCCTGGTCTGGTGATACCGATCTCCGCATCGAGAGAGTACCAGTGGGCACAATAGAAAGATGAGGGTCGGAAGTGCAAAAGCACACCAGAAGCCAACGTACTTCTCCGCGTAGACCATGGATGTGCCACCGAGAAGTGACCCCACATTGACGAGCAGGTAGAAGTACATGAACAGTCTCGAGACTGTCACTACCGGGTCTACAATGACACGCTCGCCCGAGGGTAGTGTTTCGACGGTTTTCCTATTTTCAGTGACCTGTTCCGCCAGGAGAGGACTTATGTTTGACTTGAAACCACCTGTACCGCCGCCTGATTTTGAGGTCAGTATTAACCTTAATATGATATTGCTGCAAACATACCCATGATTATCAGTCCAACAGTGAAGACAGCAAGTGCAGCGTTCGGATTCAATATCATAAATGGCATGGCAGAAATGACGAGGATGGAATGACCGAGGAGGGCAAATCTGATCGCATACTGGATCGTCCGCAGGCGTCCAAAGTACTTGTCTGCGACGTACGCTCCGAAGAGAGGCATCGTGTAGGACCAGAAAGAGTTGAAGGCTATCAGACTTGTTGAGACCTGTTCCATTAGTCTTCTAACTTCAGATCGAGATGAGGACGCTCACCCGCTGACCTCGACCAAGTGCACCTGCTTGACCATAGGTACCAGAAGCTCCTGTACTCGACCCTGGTGGAAGGGGCTGCTGTATGAAATTCACGACTAGCCGCCCGTCAGATATTACATGCAGATGATGGATTGACTATACATACACACTGCCGTTGTGCCATAATACGAAAAGCGTTCTCCGAATTCAACGAACGCAATAGTGTAAGCTGCCCATGGGATCTTGCCTGAAACGCGCCGAAGAGTTTTCAGCTCGTACTTTGTTGGCTCGATATAGTCGGACTTTGCTTGAGCATCTGAGCTGTTTACCTCGTCGGCTGCATCTGACGCTGTGCTTTTGGAGTACTTGGGCTCACCCAGAGACGATTCATCGTCGATAATGGCGAGTGGGACGTACTCGTGACTTTGCATGCTACTGTCGTTGATGTGTAGATTTGGAAGTACTGATTGGGAAGCATGATGCTCTTCAGTACATAGCTGGTGTTCGCGAATTCGAGTATCCTAAGCTTGTCTAGCGCACGACCTCTGAGATACGCTTGCACAGGCTACACAAGCTCCGCATCCGATGCTTCAATCGACTGCAAGCATGTCATCCTTTACAGCTTCTTGCTTCATGCGCCTACATGAGGAAATCCTTCAGCTGGGTGTGTTGGTGGTGATGCCGGCAGCAAGATAAGGAGGAAGAAGAAAGTGGGTCCGGAACAGGTCACGTGGGTTCGTGATCGACTCCTGGAAATCAACCACATGACCTCTACATGACTTCTTCAAGGAGTCTCGTACACTTCCCATGGAAGTGCTGTCAAATTCCCGTCCAACATGAGACTTTACGATAGTCTTGATGATGCTGATGCTCGACATCGCACATTCGTATCTCAGCAAAAATGGGTGACCAAAAAGTAACCCTGCTATCCATGGAATCACCTTAGGCATTTCCACCTAAATGGCAAGTTCAAACTTGCTGCGGCAAAAGAACGCTCCGAATTTGCCAGGAAGTGCGAAGACCTTCTAGGATTCGAGTGCGCAATATCACTAGACTGCCATGACAAGGAGACCTGAACGATAATACTCGATCGTGGTTTTTTCTAGGCAATGGAATTTGTCCGGTCGTGACTGCCATGACAATATACTAAGAGGTGGACCATTGCTACTCAATACTTCATTGCGCCAATTTCCGAGCTCTACAGACGCATCGCAAAATCTCTTGCACGATAAATGGTAGCTCCACAATGGCTTTAGCTCTATGTTGCGTTCAAGCAAGCTCGAATGTGCGTGCGCCTGCCGTGCAGGGAAAAAGTCAATCTCTTGTCCGTCCGGATCAAAGCGAACCTCCACGTGATCTGCTCCTGCCCTTGCACACCAGCAATAACACATTCTGGCAGTCGCGATACCGCGTCATCGACAAATGATATCAGTCAGAGGCGAGAATGCTCGTGGACTGGACCGCATTAGTTTTTTCGAACTTCTTCGCATAAAAGATTTGATCAAGTACGCAGAGTCACACGTACCACATCATGGTTCATTAATGTTGCAAAATGTTTCATTTTCACAGCAGAGATGGCGAAGTGGGAATCACAATACACTCAGGTACGGTTGGCCCCTAACATAGCTCTTACCCTATCGGATTGCTATCCCCGAGAACCGTATACAGCGTGTAAAAACGCTGACGCTCGGAAATTGGTAATTGCAGATAACAGCTTCATATGATAACATTCTTTTTGCAGGTTTTGCCTTCAGTTTTGACTGATGGGTGTGAGGTTACATTTTGCTTTGCTGAATTAGCTGCCAGGTATAGGAAGGTGCGCTCGACTCCAGGTTCAGCCACGATTTCCGTTACTATTTTGGAGTGCGCTTTTCTGAGCTCACTGCAATACCCTGACCATTGAGAAACGCCTCATTCTATTCCAGTGGCCCGGAAGCATGAGCGTGAGCGCGATGCTGTCTGGTGCGCTGACAGCGGCTCGATCAATCTACCTGAGGTGCGGACTGCTGGGCGAGGAAGCATCGCGCTTTTGCCAGGCAAGCTTGACACAATAACATTGTGGGCATGTGTTACAGGCTGTACAAATCCAGGGTTTGCGTTCGAGTACAGTATTCATTGTTCTCTCAAGCAGCACAACGGATTTGCCATAGTGTCAACTGTTGCATTGCCAATCAGACAACAAGCGTCGGGGCAATTTAAGAACCGGCGCAGAAGTATCAGTAGCAGTATGGAATTCTTTGGAAGGATGAGCTCTCAAGAAGATAGTCAGTAACCGAGCAGCGTACTCCGAACGTCATACCCGGTCTTGGAATATCACAGTCATGGATACTGCTATCACAAAGCATAAGTCTAAGAGGAAGTGTTACGGCACTCTCGCTAAAATAGTCGATCGGATGCGTGTTGACCTGAATCTGGCAATTGTTGGCGTGTTAGCGCTGCACCAAAGTTTGGTGCGGATGCTACATTGTTATCTGTCTATATATTTTGCTGTCATTACCTAAGCGAAACTATGTTTCGGATCTTGAGAAAGTACAATTTATTCCTCCTCATTCCAGCAGCAATGGTCAACGATGTACATACTCCTACGAGTACTCTTCATCCCACCGGATGTCATGTGATCGCGTCGTCTCCTCTTGATGCGTCCCCAGTGTGTGAATGTAGTGACATGCTATCAGTAAGCACTAAGCAGGTCTTTGTAGTCTTGCTTGCTGCAGGAAGATTGCGTCATGCATAATCGGAACCCCGGATTCTGCCCCTGATTACAACATTTCTGTGTTTCATGTTCATAGCACCCGCCCCCGTCTATAGTTTCCATCGTTAAGTTGTTTCCTTCACATCATCGACCTTTCCTCTACTCAATCTGCACACCTCTTGCGACAGATAGAGGTTCTGATTTTCATCACCTTGCCCACTACGAGCCATCCTCTGCCTCAGTATCCTGTCTCCCTCCTCGTGCCTCGGCATACATTGGCGTAGCGTTTCATCACTGGACACCAATGGATTGATACACTTGCGCAGAAGTCTGGACATACTTTGTTAACGGACGCTCCTTCAAAACGATCAGACTCCCTCGTTCACTCCAAGATCAGCCCATCCTGTTTCAACACTTCGCTTGATACACGAGACATTACTCCTCACAAACGCTAGGGACTTAGGCTAGCGTTTGCTACCAGTAGTGCAGTGCTGCCGTAGGGCGCTCGATGGCTGCCGCGCGCAATGACACGCAAGCTCTGGCCGAAGCAGCAGTCGCCGCATCCACCACCACCACCTCTAAACCAAGACGTGTGCGCACTGGCTGCCTGACGTGCCGCGAAAGACATCTCAAGTGCGACGAAACTTTTCCAGGCGACTGTCTGAACTGTCAAAAGTCGCAAAGAGAATGCAAACGAGGCGTGAAGTTGAACTTCATCGATACGAAATGTGACAAGATACCAGAAATCGCACGAGTGCCGCGAGATCAGCGGGAAAGAGGCTTTGTGGATGAGAGTAGGGACATTGCGAGTGAATATCAAGGAGGGTTGCAGTCTTACGGCAATGGAATCAGCGCGAGTAATGAGGTGCAGAAGGATGCGGCTACACGGAATTACAGTATCTCAGGCGCGCAAGAGAGTGTACAACGTATGGAGAGTATGTCGTACGGGTACAACGCACCTGTCGTACATAATATGGCAGCGCAGCAGGCGCCTTTGTCGAATGTGCCGAACGCCTCCTTGGAACGATACCAGTACCAATTGCAACAACAGCAGCAAATGCAGAATCAACAACTCTACCAGCAGCAGCAGCAGCAGCAGCAGCAGCAGCAGCAGCAACAACCATATCAGCAGCAACAGCAGCAAGAACAAGCAAGGCATATGAGCATGACCATGGATCCACCTAAACCAGACTACGAACCAATGTCAGTACTCAATAGTGCGACATCGTCCAGTCTCAGTGCTGTAGCACATCCACATCCAGCTTTTCGTCAATCGCAGCAGTCAATGCAAGAAGAAGAACAAAGCGAAATCCGAGATATTCTCAATACCGCCGAAGAGACACTTTTCATGCAAGTGTTTGTGGAAGAGGTGGGGTTGTGGATGGATAGTATGGACTCAATGAAACACGTAAGTCATCGAAGTGTAGAGACACGAACATAGCTAACTCGTCACAGTTCTCCCGACTACTTCCATTCCATGCGCTCACACAACCTATGCTTCTGAATGCGTTTCTAGCTTGCGGCGTGCGACATCTCACACTCGTCAACCCAGCCGCATATTCTGAGGAGAAGGCTCAAAACTACTACGACAAAGCCAGTCGGTATCTCCTTCGTGCCCTGCAGAACCCAGAGCGAGACTCTGTCATCTGTGCTACCACGGCAGTAATTCTCAACGTCTACGAGATTATGACTGAGAAAGCACTACCACGTATGAACCACATTGCTGGTGCGCGTGCACTCATCAAAGAGTGCGGTTGGGATGCTCGAAGCAGTGGCATCGGTGCTGCCTGCTTTTGGCTCAATGTCGGCATGGAGCTGCTCTCAAATCTTCACTTCAATTGGCAAGCTTCATGGCATCCGGACAATTGGGGACTTGATCTCGACTTGTCACAAGAGACGGAAATGTGCAAAGAAGAAGTCTGGACACATCGCATCGTGTACATATGTGCGAAAGTAGGCGACTTTCGTGCGGCGATCCCACGAACACAAGAATTATCACCACATACCGAGTCAATGCGACGACGCAAACGTGCAGAAGAATGGGACTACCTTCGTGGTCTTTGCGATACTTGGAATGCGAATATCCCTCGCACGATGCAGCCCATGGCATATCTTTATCCATATCAAGCCACGTCAGGCAGCGCATTCCCCGAGATCTGGCTCATCAAGCGAAGCACAATCGTGGCGCGATTACTATACCATACAGCCATGTGCTTACTGGCACAAGTCCATCCCATGAAAAGCCGAGAAGTGGAAGACATGCGCGAAATGGAGCAATTCCACGCCCATCAGATCTGCGGCATATCCGTGCACGTAAAAGACCGAGGTGTCGCATCCGTCGCGCTACGCTCCCTCGCTATAGCAGCAGAATGCCTGACCGTCCGCCGAGAACAAGAAGAAGTCCTCCAACTATTCGTTCGCATCCACAAAGAGACCGGCTGGCGCATCGGCTTCATACCGAAAGACCTTGCTAAAAGCTGGGGTTGGACGTCCGAGCCAAACTTCAAACTGCCCACACAAGATGAGCCAGGCGCCGGTCTTGGACTCACTGGCAGTCGCTTCGCGAACGATAGCCATGGTGGGCATGCAACTGCCGGTGCTATGCAAGGTAGTGGGTATGCAGCGCATCAATTCGACCAGTACGCAGATGTACAAGCCCGTCGCCAGCAAGACCGTGACGGGTCCACTGCTTCCGCACATCTCGATAACATGCAGAGCGCGACATCGACGACCTTCCCATCCGTGCCATTCTCCGGCGCCTCGCAGCATACTCCACCATCATCAGGCGGCTCGCAGCCAAAGGCTGCGATCGCTACGCCGCCCAGAAAAGTCCCGCCACAGGGTATCGTCAATCCGATGTACATGGCGGCCGATTTCTCAGCCCCCAAACACCCCTACCAGGATTACTACGTCCCACCACACCAGCATCAGCAGCAGCAGCAGCAGTATAACCAGGTGCACATGCAGCAGCAACAGCAGTACGACATGCAGCAGCAGGGGTATGGACAGCAGCAGCAAGGGTACAGCCAGCAGGCCGGTCCTAGTGCTGGTGTTGGAGGGGCTTACGCGGGTCCAAGCACGATGGCGCATGCGTATCGGCATAGACATGGGCAGGGTGTTGGTGGGCTTGGACTGAATGTCCCGACGCAGACGCAGGCCGCGCAGATGACGGGGTATGCGCCGTATCTGCCGTTGCCGGATCCGGCGAGGTTGGTCCAGCAGGGGAGTGTGGATAAGGGAAGGGGAAGGACTGGTTAGGTATGGTCGGGATGGGTTTGGGATGGGAACAAAGAAAGGAAAGAGAAAGGATAGGGGAAAGCTGGCGATTGATGACGAATATGATGGGCCATACATGGGCGGTCTGGATCGGAAATGGGATACGGATATGAGGAGCGCCACTGGGCGACTTCGACTGAACTGGTTTGTGAAGCATGTCTGAGAGGGATAGGAATGTGAATATAGAGCCCAGGGTAGGCAGGCAGACCTGTGGCAATAGAGCGGCGCCTGATCGTACACTACCAATGCAATCACAGCTGCTATACAACATTCAGCGAGTGGCGTTTCGTGAGTAGTGAATGAGCTTTTGCCACCGTTGCATCAGCATCAGCATCAGCATCGAAGTGCCAGGGTTCTGCTTCCTTGCTTGCTTACTTGCTTACTTGCTTGGTTGCTTCCTTGCTTACTTACTTACTCCCTTACTTCCTTACTTACCACTCACTCACTCACTCACCCACTTACATACTCACCCACATACTTACCCACATACCCACCTCCTTCCCGACCCCCAGAACATACCCACATCCAATATACCCACATAGTATTACGCTGCTGAAGGCATATGAGAAATACAATCTGCAGTACTTGTACTGGAGTCGCGGACGCAAAATCGCGCCCACTTGCGCTGCGCGTTTGAAGGGCTGAAACGTTGCGTGTCTGGGATGCGACATGTACGGGCACGGAAATAGGCTGGGGGAGGAGGACTGCAGGGACGAACTACGGGAGGAGGGAGAGAGGAAGGGAGGAGAAGAGGAGGGAGAGAGGGAGGAACCGCTTACGGGAGGAGGAAGAGAGGGTGGGTGGGACGGAGAAGAGGAGGCATGGACGTCCAAGAGTGCAGGAGTGTAGGTGTATAGGCGAAAGGCGAAAGGCGGAACAGGAGGAGAGAATAGGACGAAAGAAGGGGGAAGAGGGTACGGGCAGCGGCAGCGGCAGCGGCAACGATGCTATGCGATAGAAGTCGGCCCTCGTCGGGTGAGGAGGTGAGTATAATTGAGGAGGTGAGGCCTGAGGGAGGAGGTGAGGCCCGAGGGAGGAGGTGAGGACTGAGGAGATAAGCAGATGAGCATCATCTATTACCACTACATCACCACAATATCACGAATATTCTTGGCCTATACAGTAATCACCTCCTCCTCCTTCTCTCTTCCCTCTCATTTCCCACTTCCAACCACTGATTCTCCTCTCTCCACCCCCCTCCCCCATTTCAATTAGCTTCTTTACCTTCGACTCACTCAGCCCCTCTATCATCATCCCACCCATCCCTCCTCTCCCTTCTGTGCAAACCATCCACTCACAAAAACACCACCGCCCCCACGAGATTAACAGCCCACGTCACAGCCACAACAGCGACATACACCTTCCAGTTCGCGCGGACAGACGCGGCGCTGCCCGTGTAGGGTGCTACTGTCGCTGCAGCTGGTCCAACAAGAGCAGCAGAGGTGGCAGAGGCCATGGTAGCTGGAGCGCTTGACATCTCAATCTCAGAAGTGGGTGCGGGTGCGGAGATCATGGTGGATACAAGAGGTGTCATGATTCCCGTACCGGTGATGGGCGTCATGGCGGCGGAGGTTGTCTCGGCTGAAGTCAGGTCTGCTGACGAAGCTGGAGCGGAAGCAGTTGGTATGTCGGAAGCAGGAGCCGAAGGGGCGGGCATCTCCGTACCGGCAGATATATCGGAGGCTGGAGCTTGGATCTGGCCATCGCCGATCTGGCTGACCATTGCGCTGTTGGGAGGTGCGGGCATGGTTGCGAAGGGGGGAGGTGTCTCCATCCCGGGAGAGGTCATCTCAGCAGAAGAGGCGGGTGTGAATGTCTCCAAGGCGGCAGAAGAGGATGGCATCATTGATGAATAAGACATCATTGGTGCTGGCATCTCGGAGGAGGAAGACATGATGCTGATCTCGGGCATGGCGGATGAGCTGCTCATGGTTGGCATGGCGGATGAAGATGTCATCGGCGCAGACGAGGTCATCATGGCGGAGAATGGCATAGCCGAAGAAGTCCCCACAGCAGCAGCAGACGAAGTCATCATCTCCGACGACGTCTCCCCAGCCGCAGACGTTGCCATCGCGCCTTCCGAGCTCACCCCAGCACTAGCAGTTCCAGGAGCCTGAATCTGTCCATCCCCAATCTGACTGACCACACTCGCCTGTCTCCTCTGGAAGTGTATGGGCACTGCAGTCGGAGCCTGAACCTGGCCGTCGGAGATCTGTGTGATTGGTGTTGCGGCGGTGGCGGTCCCCTTCGCACCGACGTGGGTGTTGGAGCTGGAGCTGGCGATAGCGGACTCGGTTGCCGTAGCAGGAGATGCCGCAGGAATGCTGGTGACGGGAGAAGATACCGCGGTCGGAGTGACGAGAGTCAGGCCCGTGCCGGAGGAAATGCACACAGCGCCGTTAGGGTAGGAGTGAGCGGGGTTACATGCATAAGTCGTGACACCAGCCGCATCGGTAGTAGTCATGGACGCAGCCTCGCTGGTCAAGGCCGAAGGCACAGTCGTAACGGGAGAAGGCGTGGGCGTCACAAGCGTAAGGCCAGTTCCAGAGGAGATGCACACGGCGCCATCAGGGTACGAGTGAGCGGGATTGCATGCGTAGGTCGTGACAACAGCGGCATCGGTAGTGGCCATCGACGTAGCCTCGCTGTTCAAGGCAGCAGAAGACACAGCAGAACCAGACGCGGTCGCGGACGCGGCGGCAGACTCCAAGCTGGCGAGCGCGGTGCTGAGGATGGAATTGACTGCGCTTGTGCCGATGGCGCTCTCAGTGGCTACAACAGATGAGGCGTTGCCACCAGCAGGTGCGGACGAAGCAGCAACTGCAGCAGAAGAAGCGCCAACAGCCGATCCAGTAGCAGAAGCAGCAGGTACGCTCTTCCCAGCAGTAGCAGTCGCAGGCGCCTGCACCTGCCCGTCCTCAATCTGGCTGACAGCACTCGCCCGCCTCTTCGTGAACACCACACTCTTACTCACCTGTCCCATCGTATGAGGACGACGTCTCGGGCGGTACGAGCGGGGCGTAGGCACAACGCCCGCCATGGTCTCGTACACGACGCCTGACTGGTTCTCTTCGAGTGCGGAGACGCTCGTGGCTGAAGCGGAGGATGTGGAGGTAGTGGACGTGACAATGGCAGAGGAAGTCGAGACGGAGACGGGGTTGGCGTGGTAGGGCTCCGTGACGTAGTCAATGACGGGTGCGGGGGTGTTGGTGATTGTGGCGATGACGGTGGTCGAAGTGGTGCTGGTGGCGTAGCCATCGTAGACGGTCGTGGTGCCGATGATGACGACTGAGGTGGAGGACGGAACGACCGAGCTAGAGAGCATGACTGAGGAGGATGGTATGACGGAGCTGGAAGGCATGACCGAGCTAGATGGCATCATGGAGCTTGACGGCACAACCGAACTCGACGTCAAGCTGAACGACTGCAGAGAAGAGCTGCTCGGTATGCTAGTAGCCGGGGCAGCAAGAGTAGTGTTCTCGTAGTAGTCTGACGACGTGACGGTGGTTGTGGTGGTTGTGTCGATTTCAGAGGTGGTGGGGATGACGCTGGAGCTTGGGATAGCGGCAACGGTGTTCTGCTCGGTGATGGTAGACGCTGGTGCAATGCTGGTGCTCATTTGGGTGGTTGTCTCGGTTGCAGTGGTTGAAGCAGTCGTCACGATCGTGAGACCCGTCTGTGTCAGGATAGATGTGGCTAGCTGCGTCTCGGTGGCGGTGGTGCTCTGAGTCTCGGTAGCGGTAGTGCTCTGAGTCTGAGTCTCAGTAGCAGTTGTGCTTTGGATAGTGGTCTCAGTTGCGGTTGTGCTCAGGGTCTCCGTATGAGTGACACTCTGGGTCTCAGTCTCAGTCGCAGTGGTGCTCTGGGTGGTGCTCTGGATTGTAGTCTCGGTAGCCGTGGAGGTCTGCACAAAAGTAGCCGTAGCAGTGACCTCTGAAGTCTGCACAGTGGTGGCAGTAGTCGTAAGAGGTAATTCTTGATTAGTGGTAAGCGTTGAGACCTGGCCATTCCTGTAGACAATACTCAGTATCGCTATATATTGTGATGTCATCAAAGGATGAACGTACGCAAGAGTCGTCGTCGAGACGAGCCTGAGAGCTGGCTTAAACAAGGTGTGCTTGGCAACATCCTTCGACACCGTCTCCATGACCGGGAGCTGAGAAAGCGATTGAACCTCGACCTCGTGTGCCACGGGTACTTCGGCCATGTAGTGAGTCTGGACAGCTCTGACGGTTTCAGTCAGAGCTACTTCTGAATACTGGGTACCGATAGCGCTTTCGCTGAGCATGTAGCTATGGATCGTGTCAGCTGTGCTTGGATCTCCGTGCGTCAAAGAATATACCTTTGCTGGCCATAGGCGAGGCCTGCCGCAGCGGTGAGAACGACGAGACTGTTCTTCATATTGAATAGACAAGCTCGAGGTGAGGTGATGGAGAAGTTGCACAGGATGTGGTGCTTGTGAGGGAGACGAAGGAAAAGGCAGAGGAGATAAGAAATGAGCAAGAGCACAGACACATATGGTGAGAAAAGTAAGGTTTATCGATGTGCGCTCAGTATACCAAACGAGTACTCAAAAAGCATAATGTTGTTTACTGGTAATCCTCGCGAGCCAGTAGAGCACGCGAAACCCCATTACTTCACCAGATGGATGATCTTTCTTGTGGATACCAACACTCTACCGATGCACAGATCTAATCGTGGTTATTCTGCTGATTTATCGTGTTGCGTTCCTGCTTGCCAGTGAGCGCGTAACTCGACCTATATAGCATACTGGCAAGTGTTTGCGCGGCTTTTGAAACCATCAATGATAGCAAAGCATTCAAGGCACGTCTATTACCTTTAGATCTCAGCAAGACACCGAGCTTGTAATATTACTAAAAAGGAAAAGGAAAGGAAAAGGAAAATTACTCGGCAAAGTACGTATATAAAAGATATACTTCCGCTCGCTCGCTCGCCAGCGCGCACTCGAGCAAGCGCACACCCGCGCGCGCCTACAGACTCACATAGAATCCTCCACCTCCCCGACCACCTCCCCCGCGGCATTTGAAACCATCAATGATAGCAAATCACTCAAGGCACGTCTGTTACCTTTAGATCTCAGCAAGACACCGAGCTTGTAATGTTGCAAAAAAAGGAATTGGAAAGGAAAAGGAAAATTGCTCGGCAAAGTGCGCACACAAAAGACATACCTCCGCCCACGCACCAGGGCAAGCACACATCCGCGCCCGCCCACGGGCACTGGGAACACCAAGTCACCTGATATCCAGCCGTCCAGCTGAGTGCGATCGGACGTGATGGACTACTGATGAACTTCCGTTAGCTAGCGAGAGACTGTGAGCAGAACATCAAGGCGGCATGATGAAGTGTGATAATTAGCTTTGAGACAACTCAACCATTTAGTCTACACCTGCATCCAAGGTCTGAAGAAACTGAGGCCGCGTGACTGCTGCAAGTAATCGTGCAGACCATGTGTGATCTCTTCTCGACGAGTGTATCTTGTCCACCATCCTTCCAATGAAAGTACCCAAGTATCTACAAGTTGCTCTTGATAGCAGCCTCAAGCGCCTTCGGGTTCGCACCAACAATCTCAGCACACTTCTCGCCGTTCTTGAAAAGGATGAATGTCGGCATGGCGCGGATAGCGAGTTCTTGTGCAACGTCGGGGACCTCGTCGACGTCGAGCTTGAAGAAACGGGCGTCGGGGTAGGTGTCGGACATCCTGTGGAAGGCGAGGTGTTATTAGCAATCTTCCTGACTTGGCACGGCTGGATGCGGTCGCAGCGTGAATATGGTGTCGCGCCGGATAATGTTTGTGTATGTTGTGTGTACGAGAGGCAATGGATACGTACTTTACAACCTGAGGAGCAATGACCTTGCAAGGACCGCACCACGTGGCGAAGCAGTCGAGGACCATGAGCGAGGGTTCTTTGAGGGCGGCATCGAAGTCAGACTTGCTATTGGGACGAGTTGTGTTAGCCGGTTTCCTTCAATATCTTCTTGTTTTCCTCCCTAGATCATGCTCTTCTTAATGCGTGTGTAGCGCATCTTGCCTGACGTCCGCCTCTCTCTGCCTATTCTTCTCCTTCCATATATAAAATGCGAACACTTACGCCTGAAGGTTGTGAACACCCTGCTTTCCCGGAGTGCCAGACATCTTTGCTGTTTGAATGAAGAACTGAGGAGAGAAGAGTGACTTGTGAATGTTAGCCGCAGGTCTTGCTGTTGCGGTTGCGCGTGAAGAAGCAGCTAGTGTTCGGCGGAGTGCGATGGATGAAAGCATATGAGCAGTAATGCGCGGACGGGAATTAATGTTATGTATAGTCGAGTGATGTGGCGACTGTGCTATGATGACTGATTGATCCTCTCAGAAGCTGAATGATCGATTTCAAAAATAGTCCCCCAGAATCCGAGATGACAAAGCGCTTTCGCTGGGGGTTTTCTGTGGACGGACTTACGGATTTCGTTTTTAGGGGGGTCTGGACTGTGGCATTAGCAAAGCGCGATGAGAAGCAGACAGGTGTCAAGCTTACCTAGGTTGCGATTGTGAACGATTGTTCTATCAGCGCAGGTTGTTGGCTGGTATGAAACAGCGCGCCCCTCGAAGCGATGACCTCATTTTCAACATGTGCTTACCCTTCTGCACGCCGCCGACGCCGCCAGCGGCCTGTTGGTGGCACGCGGTAGTGTAGTGAGGGAGATACGGACACGACCAAGAAGCAAGCTTATTGGTTCAAGCAGTTCCTAGAGGAGAATGAGTTCAGTAGTAAGGTATTATATCTAGCTCTTTGGCTGTTATATATGTAAGATATCTGAAGACACGCGACATGCGGCCTATAAGTGCAATATATACGAGTGACATGTCCATGAAATGGTATTCGCCCACCCATCCCACAACGAGTGCCGCACTTGGTCACACGATCGGCGTGTAAGAGGTACTCTGCTGGGCACCTTGTGGCGAAATACGCCCTGGCACACGCCACGCTGCTGCTGCGGTCGACAACACGCACACCCGTGCACCCACGCTCGCCTGCATCCGCCTGCAGGCATGTACGAAATCCTCCACCTCCCCGACCACTGTCCCCAGATGTGCTGATAAATGTCCAGTCATTTACAGGTTCATCTGTTCAGCCATCCCCGGCGACGGCAACGGACTATGTCCCAGAGGAGTAGCCGCACTGAACGGAAACGACGGAAACCCCGGACTCGATGCAGCACTATTCCTCAGCGAGTTGCCCCTTGCAGGGATATCCAGCAGCCTCGCCGATCCAGTAGAAAGATGCCTCGCATGTGCGCTCTCGACCCATGGAGTCTCCTGGGGCGTTATCGGTGAAGAGTCGTCGGCGGAGTCTCTTCCCTGTCCATCACTACGTTTCCGTGACGGAGGTGTCTGCTGGGTCATTTGGAAGAGTGCCGTCTTGCTGCTTCCACTGGTGTCCAGTCGTTTCAGGAGACCTTCTGTAGACTTCATCCTCGCACCGTGACGGATCAAAGTGGGAGTGCGAGCTACAGAGCCGTGCGTAACTTGCGACAGCTCTGCACCAGGAGTAGGCTCGGGGTAGTCCTCTTCGCTGTCAGAATCATCGGCTGCGAAGAGCGAGGCACGGAGATCTTTCATTTGCGGTGCTTCGGTAGGTTGACGAAGCATGTGCTGAGTTTCTGTAGGATCACTGAAGGGGTCTTCATTCTCGGCTTCCTCCCGTACGCCAGGTATTGATTCGTAGGATGTGGAGAATGTAGTGGCACGCTTGCGCTCTGGCGTTCTTCCGAGACCGAAAGAGGAGCGTGCCGACGCACGGTTAGAACGTCCGGACAGCCATGACGCCTCTGCATCGACACTCGCAAGTGAGTCTGACATTGCGCCTGGAGACGTTGGAACAGGAGGATCGTAAGAACCAGCAAAGTTTGGCATCATGGGGCTTTCGGCATTGTGCTTGACAGACAAAGAAGGACGAAGAGCACTCTCAAGTGGCTCTGCTTCCACTATGGAAGACTCCTCCATGATCGCAGGTGATGCCAATCTCGAATCTGGCGGAGACAACGGCATCTCTGGCAAGTCTTCACGGAACTTGGAAACAGACCTGAGCGTACCACTTGCAGCCAAGATGGGACTCATTGGGCTCAAAGCCCTATCCTGTAGGTGAGAAGGTAGAGGTCTCTTTGTCATCGACTCGCGGGAAGTGTTTGAGAACGATCCTTCAGGTGGTGGAGCAGCATTTCCAGAACGCATGCTTCTTCGGAATAATGAAGACAGCGGACCTCTCCTTACTGCAGACTCTGAAGAAGTCGGCCGGAGTACTTCTTGCATTGCAGGGACTTCATCCTGCGCATTAGTGACCAATGTCATGTGTGATCTTGCCTTCATCTGGTGGCTCGGCGAAAGTGGTGGTGACGCTACGTGAGGGTCGAAACGACGAGTTCGAGCAGGAGGTGAAATGGAATCGGACGCTCTTGCGGGCACTTCTGGAAAGATACTTCTACCAGACCGGACTGCTGCCATGACATCGTCGGGGTCAGCGAAAGGATCATAAATAGTGTCTCCGCGAGTTTCGGTTGAGACGACGGAATCGTGGAGCTTCCTGCTTGGTTGTCTTCCTCTTGGCTGCTCACTACGTTGGAGCATGGCTACATTTGCAGCAGCAGCATCGAGCTCAGCCAATTCTCTCCGATGGCGAGCAGTTTCGACATCCTCGCCACGAGCAGCGTATCTTTCCAGTCTCTTTCGAGCACGTTCTTCTTGCTCTTGACGCTTCCGAGTCCGCCTTTTCTGGTCTCTGTCCATCAACTCACGCAGAGCGCCAGCATCCATCTCGTCAGCTAGCTCATCAATCGTCTGACTTGCAGCTTGTCTGGATGCAGGCATCTTTCCCTTGACTAGGTCGAGTCGGGACGACGCAGGAAGACTGGAAGCATAGTGTTCACTGTTGCTGATGGTGTAATGCAGCTTAGGTCTTGGCGACAGGACCCCAACTGGAGTCAATGCCAGATGAGAATGCTCACCCCACCCCATTGCCTGACTCTTGACGGGTGGAAGTGCTTGAATAGATTCTATTGAGCTCTGACCCAGCTTATGCGTCGGCAGCCCTCCAGGGCGACGTCTCTTACTGCCGGTGGTGTTTGCACGAATTAAGTTTGATGATTTCTTAGGCGTAGCTCCAGACACTTCCCGCATCTGCGCTTCCCTCTTACTAGGTGTACCTTTCTTGCTCGACTTGGTCGACTTTCGGCGCAGCAGATCTAACGAGACGCGACTCCTTGTTGAGGCCGAACGGTTCAGATCAGACTCTGGCACTGGACGGAGATGTGGACTGCCCTCGATTCCCCTTCTGGCGGCAAGCGCTTCTTGACCAGCGGTATCGAAGCTGATGCGACCGAGTCCGTTACCAGACTGCGACCTTGGCGCAGTAAGAGGACCGGAAAGCTGTCTTTGTACCGAACCAGGGGTCGCTGGTAGTGCTGTCAAGTGTTTCTCGTCCTCAAAAGGATTTGTCGGTGTTTGCGGGTGGTTTGTATTGATAGTCCGAAGGGCTGGATGAATGGTTGATTGTCTTGGAGTGAGCTTTTCCGATCCGCCGATGACCGGCGGTGGTTCTAATTGTGAGGCTTTTCGTTGTTGCGTTTGAGGAGTAGGCTGTGTAGCGTTTGTAGGCGCAGTCGAAGAAGCGGTCCTCTTCTTGAACGGCCACCACATTGCCCTCGGCTTCTGCTTGTGTTATGTCCGCTGTCGCACAGGGTCCATGGGGATACGGGCCGCGAAGTGTTTCAACAGGCCGGCGCAGAACGGTCGAAGCTCGAGCTGTGAGGAGATGCTGGACCGGGGAGGGGAGGCTGGTGCAGAGCTGGGGACAGTTTGTCGTCGGTTCAGATCAGCGATCAGATTGAGGAGACCCCACACATCAGATGAGACGATGAACACGAGACGTTTTTTAAGGTTGTGGGATGAAAGCGAAATTGTGATTGATTGCGACAATAATGTTGTCGAGAAGAGGGAGGGTTGGTTTCAGATTGAAGAAGAAGAAGAAGAAGATATGAGAATCAGAATTAAGGTTAGTGAACGGTGGACGATGCCGGCAGGTACAGTAGTTGAGAGCCAGCCCAGCCCAGCACGCCTTGCCGCCGGTAGGGAGGAGGGAGGAGGGAGGGAACGGGAGGGAGAGGGAGCTTGCCAGCATCAAAAGATCAAAGAGGCTGGCGTGCGTTGTGTGGTCTGAGGTCAGTGGCTGCCTTAGTCTGCGCAAGTCTGGGCAAGTCTGGCAAGTCTGGCTAGTCTGCAAAACGGTCCATCTCTTCAACGCCAATGATCATCAGTGCCAGCCTGCCAGGAGTCACTTCTCCCACACATGACCATGACCTTACACACTTCCCGCTTGCGACATGCCTGTGCAGCTCAGCTCAGCTCAGCTCACCTCGAATGCGCCCGTCATTCGCCACTTCGTCATTCGAGCTTGGCCTGGTCTAGTCTAGTTTGTCCCATCTGTCCTACCAGTGTTGTTGTGTGAGCAGAGCTTGTTTCAGCGCAAAGTCTGGACTCGGCTGGCGCGATTTGTATCAAGCACACGATAAGCACAAGGATCATGCAGTGTTCAGGACGGTATGGTAGATGCTAGCGCTCCGTACCTACATATCCCGCAACGAGGCTCACAACAAGGCGCAGGCACGGCAGAGCGTGCCATTTCCGTGATGATGCATATCGTGGTTCTTCATTCGTTTGCTACTCCATTGCATACTACGATGGTGTACACTGTGCAGCACTCGGTGCAGCAATCTGCTAGTTTACTGCTCTACACAGCAATCCTATACACCACTATACCGTCCCCAGCTTCTGACATTAAGGCCTCCCGCTGTTGGCTTCATGACATGTCTCGTGACGTCGCCCTTGAAAAAGACCATCTGAAGCCTCTATCTGTCGTTCACCTGGGCAGTGGGCACCGACAAAGCCTATGATAAAGAAGAAATGATCACCAGGCTGCGATGATCAAAAGCCATCGTGACGGAGTTGAAAAATGCCAGAGATCTGGAAATTAGGGTTAGGCCCGATGTACCAATGTATAGCACGTGACCACCTGCACGTTGCCGGCATCGCGACTATCGCAACTGCAATAACAAATCCTCACAACATCAGAACATCCTCACTTCACAGCTTTCTCACGCAGCCAAAATGTCGCAAATGCGCATGTCAATCATGCAGCCAACACCAAACGCAAAGTCGCGCACAAAGCGGGAGGAAGAAGATTACAACTTCATGACATTGGTATGTCCTTCATCAATTCAGCCTGGCTGATCAAGATCTAATACAAACACAGCCGGACAGCGAACTCGTGGGATGCATGTGCGATATTGGTTTCGTCTTCACACTGAGCGATCTTCAAAAGCCGCAGCCTCAGCAAATCCAGCGCATCTTCGAGTCCTTTGTCGAGTTGACCATGAATGCGAATCGCGCAATCGTCGCGCCAGCCATGCGCGCAGCAGCAGATGATCTGTGCGGCGAGTACTCGGATATCTTCACGTCGGATACAAGAGATATGATGGGTTTCTTCGTACTGTTGCGCAAGATGTTGCAAGAGGTAAATCCGGTCAGAATAGCTATACAGAACAAGGCATTAACTTCCTGCAGTGCGGCGTAAACGACTTCACACTCAACGACCTCTACCGACCAACCCGCGAACGCCTTGTCAAGATCTTTTCCAGCGTCATCAACTACCTCCGATTCCGAGAATCGCAAGCCAGCATTGCAGACGAGCACTACAACAAGACCGAGAAGACAAAACAGCGTATCGAAGCACTGTCAGCAGAAAACCAAGCAAAAGAAGACCAGCGCAACGGACTAGACCGGAATCGCCGAAACGTGGAAGCGCTGATTGCAGAAAAGGAAAAGCGATACAACGCCCTCAAAGACCGCCTCCTCGTGCTCAAAGACGTGCAGGGCCGCGTCGTCGAACGTCTCGATCGCATACGAGAAGACCAAGCACGACTAAAGACTGCCATCGAAGAAGGCATGGCCACTAAGGTCACCGCGCAGCAAGAATCAGAAAAACTACGACCATACACCGAACAATCACCCGTCGCGCTCGAAAACTCGTTGCGTGAACTAAACACCGCACTCACCACCGACAAAACTCAAATCGACACCCTCGACCGTCGAGCCCGCGCCCTGCAAACCTCATCCGACGCCTTCTCCACAGTGACCGCCGACGTCGAAGCATGCACGTCCCTCCTCCACGAACTCCAACGCGACCTTGCCTCCGTCGAAGCCGCATCCACCGCCGCCTCCAAATCCAACGACGCTCTGTCCGAACGCTCCAACGCCGTGCGCGACATGGAACGGCGCGAGAAGCAGCTGCAGAAACAACTTGACAGCACGCTCGCCAAGACGGAAAAGCAGCGGGCGAGGGCGAAGGAGAGAAGTGATGCCGATGCGAAGAGGATGGAGGAGTTGAAGAAAGTCAGTGATGAGTTGAGGAGGGAGAGAGGGGAGAGTGGGAGGGAGATGGAGCGGAAGAGGGCGAAGATCGAGCAGACGGAGAAGAAGATGGCGGATTTGAAGGAGAATATCGAGAGGGAGGTCCAGAGCGCGCAGGCCGAGTATGCGAAGATGGAGGCGCATATTGGGGGATATATGAGGGAGAGGGGGGGTGCGCTGGTTGTTTGAAGGGGTGGAGCGAGCCGGCCGGAGGCGGAGGCGGAGGACAGGATTATGACTTTATGATGGAGGAATTGGTTTATTGTGTTGAATTATACCTTGGTGAGGTCGAGCTAGCCACTTTCTCATAGCTCACTCTGTGCTTCCAACACCACAGACGTGCTCTCACTGCTTCGACATGCTCGTCTCCAACACCAGCACTAACACTCCCATGGCGACGCAGGGCACCCCCCGCAAGCAGATCCGCCCTTGTGAGTTTGACGAGGCGGCGGCAGGATGGCAGGATGGCAGACTGGCAGGACGCCAATGGGAGAAGGTGAGGATCCCAGTGCGAAGAGTGCGTTTGCAGCCGCAGCCGCAGCCGAAGCGTGAAAGCTGCGGACATGCCCAGCTGCACGTCACAGCACATCACACCACGCCACGCCACGAC
>Ga0058698_10000460_pt1 | contig 22725 bp, 17 predicted proteins | sample AgamicAsSfe_FD_67288 | JGI IMG/M metagenome (GOLD analysis project Ga0058698, IMG submission 67288) | Agave microbial communities from Guanajuato, Mexico - As.Sf.e | ecosystem: Host-associated > Plants > Phyllosphere > Phylloplane/Leaf | place: Guanajuato, Mexico | collected 2012-05-30
GACCGAGCGTGTGCTTGTAAGGGCGGGTTGTGTACCCGCAGCGTGAAGTCGATGCTTGTTGGATATTCACGGCAGACGGTGATGGTGCGCCCCATGGGGGTGGAGACGATGGATAATCAACATGCAGTGTCCGCGCTCGCGCGAGGGCGTTGATCAGCGGCTCGTGGCTTTTATGCCGTGGTTTAGGACGATCCCCAGGTTTTTGTGTTTAGAGCTAGAGGGTCTTTACTTCTTGGATACCCTTATCGTTGCGCGTTGTCGCTGGCGATTCCCTTCTTCTCACAAAGCTTGCTTCGCTTATCGCTAACGCTGATACCTACACACCACCGCCACCATCATGGACGAGAAGCCTACCATACATCGGCTTTCCCAAGCCAGCGATTCTCCAGATAGCACGTCCATTCACAGGGATCGCAAAGCCTCCATCACGTCTTTCGGCCATGGGAAATCGAAGGCTGAAGAGAAGGAGCGTATCGATGCATTGGCTACGAGTCCTGGTGTGACGATGGCATCTTTCGCCCACCTTGACGAGAAGAAGATACTGCGAAAGATGGACTTGCGCCTCATACCAATGTTAGCTCTGTTGTACCTGCTGTCCTTTTTGGATCGAGGAAACATCGGTAATGCGAAGATTGAAGGGTTGACTGAAGATCTCAACATGACTGGTGCGCAATACAACTGGTATGCTCTTCGTAATCCCATCGCGGTCTTGTTTCGATAGGCTAACGACAAATTTAGGTGTCTAACAGTGTTCTTCTTTACGTACGCCTTCTTCGAAGTACCATCGAACCTCTTGCTCAAGAAACTTCGGCCATCGATTTGGCTACCAACCATCATGGTAGCATGGGGTATCGTCATGACACTCATGGGGATAGTACAAAGCTACGAGGGATTACTCATTGCGAGAATATTCTTAGGTGTAACTGAAGCTGGGTATGTTCTTCTTCTCAAAACCACATCTCCCTGTCTTCTCTTCGCACAAAACGTATCCTGCGAGCGACTGAACAGCTAACTAACAGTCGCTACGAACAGTCTGTTTCCTGGAGTAGCCTATTACATAACAATGTGGTACGCCCGCCATGAAGCGCAGTTCCGCCAAGCCCTCTTCTTCTCCGCTGCCTCCGTCGCAGGCGCCTTCTCCGGTCTTCTAGCATTCGGCATTGCACACATGGACGGTGTAGGAAATCTTGCTGGTTGGCGTTGGATCTGTAAGTATCCGCGTAGGGATGGTATATGAGACATATACTAACTTTATACACTTATTCTTAGTCATCCTAGAAGGAATCCTCACTGTTATCGTGGCAGTTATTGCATACTTCACCCTCTTCGATTTCCCGGAAACCGCCTCCTTTCTCACGGAAGAAGAACGCGCTTTTGTTGTCTACCGCCTGAAATATCAGAATTTCAAGGAAGAGGTAGATGGCGGCGTTAGGGTAGCACAGGATGACAGTTTTCAGTGGAAATTTGTCAAAAGCGCTTTTCTGGATTGGCAAATTTGGTTGAATGTTCTGGTATACTGGGGTATGTCTGGTCTTCTATCTCATCTTTCGATAGGCCAAGCTAATAGAGCCAGGAATCGTATGTCCACTATACGGCATATCGCTCTTCCTGCCCTCGATCATTCGCGCACTCGGATATAGCTCCTCGACAGCTCAACTCTTGACCGTACCCATTTACATCACCGCGTCCGTCCTTGCTGTTGTCGTCGCATACTACAGCGACAAGGTTGGCAAGCGGTATCCGTTTATCTTGGTATGCCTCTGCATTATGGCCGTTGGTTTTATCATGTGTATCGCAGGCGGCAGCGTACCAGGACTCGTATATGCAGGTGTCTTCATTGCTGCTTGTGCTCTTTATCCGGCATTTCCAGGAAATATCACATGGCTCAGCAACAATTTGGCTGGAAGTACGAAGAGAGCTACAGGACAAGCTATCCAGATCGCCGTAGGTAATTTGGCGGGCGCCATGGCCTCCAACTTCTATCGTGCAGAGGATGCGCCGCGATATCTTCTCGGCCACGCTCTTGAGCTCGGATTTATCGTGGCGGGTATTCTAGCATTGCTGTTCATAGTGTTCAACTACAAGCGCATCAATGCGAAGAGGGAACGACAGGTAGCCGAAGGTGCGCATAACGGGTATAGTCCGGAGGAGCTGGGCGCGCTCGGTGATCGGGCGATTACGTTCAGGTATTTCCTCTAGCCTGGGTGTTGTTAGTCTCGTACTCTAGACAATTAGCATGTGTGACCGCGTACCCGTTCGCTGGATGTCGCAGATGTCCAGAACGACTAAAAGAGTATCTCCTCGCCTCGACTTCTCTTTAACTGTCTGATCATCACTCGATTATGCTCAGTAGTCTTGTATGCCTGTTTCACCCGTGAGCACCTTCTCCTTGCCCTCCCCATCCGAGTCAAAGTCGCTCTCCATGCTGTCGAAATATGCATCCTCCAAGTCTCTCTCCTGCTCAGGATCATCGTATTTGGGGTTCTTGTCCACCAATTTCTCATACTCAAAATCCTCGTCCCCACCTCTCAGGAAACGCTGTGTCATTTCGTCCACCCACCACGCCCTCCCTTCTTCCTTTGTCATTTGCACATCGTCCTTGTCCTCCTCCACTATCTGGCCCTGTGGTCCTCGGTTGTATGTGAAGAGACTGTTTGGGTCTGGCTGTGAAAGCGCATCCTTCTTTGCTTCGGCGCGCCACAGATCCGTGGCCATTTGACCAGAGAAGCCCTTCTTGCGCCCTTCAGTTTCACGTTCGGATGCGGTTTGGAAGCGACGTATAAGACGGTCGTAGAGAAGCGGGTCGGCGAGTTCGAGCGACGAGTCGGAGAAGTATTCGGGGTGTACCTCGAGGTAGCGCTTGCGCCTGTTCTTTGCTTGGAGTCGTTGGGCGCGTTCGTCTTGTTGTTGGCGTAGTTGGTCGCGGAGCAGCGATTCGTCTATGTCGTCGTCCATGGCTACATCTTCATCTACAGGTGCCGGTGCATCACCGTTGGTACTGTCGTGAACGTCGGCGGGGTTCTTGGCTTCTTCCGACGCGTTCGCTGGTCGTAGGGCGAGAGACGCCATCGTGGGTGATCCCGTCATGTATGGCATGCTAAGGGGACTGAGACTTCAGAGGTCCTCCCACTGCAGTTGAGGTGTGAGGAGCAATCGATCACGGCGCGCATCCTCAATCTCGCAATGCTTGGTAATGACGCCACACGCGGTATTAGGCGCCACACTTTAGTGCGAAACGCGCCCAGTCGAAACGAACTCCACCTTAATGATCGCCAGTTTCACCCGTGCATCAAACAATTCAGCCAGGAACAGCTGGCCTTCTGGCTTTTTAATCTCAACGTCCCTTCTTTTCCTTTTCCTGCCTTATATCCTTCTTTTGCGTTGCGTTGATCCATCTCGTCGTTCGCAGGCCGAATACCACTATCACGGATATACGGTCCGTGTAGAGTGGGCGAAGACCTTAGGTCGCTTGGAGCATTTTCGCAATATCTGGTCTTTTCGACATTGAAAATATACTGTCGTTCTTTTTTTATCGCAAAAGTTACCACCTCAACTGGATCAAGAGATATCGCATTTGATTTATAGAAAGAGATAGAACAGGAATTTCACAGCATGTCACCAAAAAAGACCCAGAAGAAGCCGAAGGCAGTAAAAGAGGTGGAACCACAGGCGCAAAATGCTTCAGCATCAACTATCCTCTTGAATGTTGGTAGAGCGGCAGCACTCCTCCTGGTTGCAGGTTTCGCATCACCAGTTTCGCAGCTCAATCTATCACCAGTCTATGGATCAATTCCTGCATCCCTACATCACCAACGCACGATGACCCTCACTGCTGTTGGAGCTCTTATCACGCGACGCGCTTTGAAGAGCTACGTATCTGCAAATGTCGCACAGTACATCGCTGTAGTTGCGTACTGGACCCCCGTCATTCAGTTTCTACTGTTTCCATACAGCGGAAAGATCGGTATCGAATATGGACCTCTACTCATCGAGTCCCTGACATACTTTCCCCTGCTATTCCTCTCAGTGTTCGCTGCGGCCGATCTCCTGGAATGCATCGACATCACTGGTATCAACCCCTCGCCTATCAAGGAGGTCATTGTCCCTACGGCATCCTACTTTACCGTGTCGACCGTGGCCAAGATCAGCAGCGCTCTCATCCCAAGCTTCATCGGAACATCCGTTTACTTTACACGCGTGGGTATGCAGATGCTGCTTGCGTCAGCATCTGCCTTCTTTAGCCCATCGCGTGTCATCCTCTTCGCCTTCCCAGCAATTCTGCACACGCTCTGGACAAACCCGCATCACCCTTCAGCTCATGGTCTCCAATTAGCAAACTCCACGTTGCAAGCTACACAAAACTACACGCTTCTCGCTCGTCAGGAATCTGTTACGGGATATGTATCCGTCCTCGAGAACCACGCCGACAATGCTTTCCGTCTCCTTCGATGTGACCACTCTCTCCTTGGTGGCGAGTGGCAAGTCACACCGCAAGCTTATGCTAAGGGTCAACGGCAACGGGAATCCATATTCGCGGTCTTTGTCCTTCTCGAAGCTGTCCGTCTCATCGAACCGCCAGTAGACACTCTACCTACTATCGATGATAGCAAGAAGTCCGCTCTGGTAATTGGTCTTGGTATCGGCACGGCACCTAACGCCATGATCAAGCACGGCATCAACACTACAATTGTCGAACTTGACCCTGTAGTCCACCACTACGCCACGAAATACTTTGATCTGAGCCCCGATCACACCGCCGTAATCGACGACGCAACCGCCTACGTCGCGCGCAAATCCGTATCAACACCAGGCAGCTTCGACTACATCATTCACGACGTCTTCACCGGCGGCGCAGAACCTGTCTATCTCTTCACCACAGAGTTCATGCAAGGCCTCTACGACTTGTTGACACCAGAGGGTGTTGTAGCGATCAACTACGCTGGTGACCTTACACTGGGTTCGACCAGACTAGTACTAAACACCATTCACGCCATCTTCCCTGCCTGCCGCCTCTTCCGCGATTCTCCCGCACCAGAGGAACACAAAGAGGGTGAAGCTGATTTCATCAACATGGTCATTTTCTGCGTCAAGAACGATCATGGGCTAGGCAAAGCGGCTGTTAAGTTCCGTGATGCGGTTCCAAAGGACTTCCTAGGTAGTATTGCACGCACAAATTTCCTTCAGCCGCAGAGGAAGTTGGAGGTCAAGTACGATTTCGTCAGCAAGGAAGATGGAGGTAGGGTTATGGGTAACGCGGATGTTGGCGAGTTGGAGAAGTTCCATGAAGATGGTGCGGTTAGTCATTGGAAGATTATGAGGTCGGTGTTACCAGAGGGCGTGTGGGAGATGTGGTGAGTGGGAAGTACGCAGCCGTAGTGGGTAGAGCTGCGTGATGATAGAGTGGAAGAGAAAGACTGTTGTACACGACGTGGAATATATACTAGCGACGATAGCTGATATTCAACTATTGATAATTCAGAAGACGCGTTGAAAGTGATTTATCGTATCTTGCATTTTCACGCATATTACTACATGGAAAACATTACATATGTATACGCAATACACGCATGTAGCAAGAAGCTTTTCTCTTCTCAAGTTTGTTAACAACGACCTTCCATTCCATCTCCTATGACGCACACCGCAGCATGTGCCGTATACCCGACCACACCTACTGTTACTCTCCACCGCTAGTCACACCCCACGCATCTCGTGCAACTCCACGTATCACGCGTTTCACCCCAACCTATCACTCTTATGCTAAGCATTCGCTTCGAGACACCTTATGTGAGATAAGGCGCACTGGGCGTAAACCTTAATGCCATAATGGTTGCATAGTATCGGGCGTCAAGGTGGACACGTGCCGTGCGATGTAAGGAAGAAAAAGTCCATCACACCGCACTCTGCAAGGTGATGCGGCAGGGATGCGCTGTGCATTGCATGACTTCAGGCAGATCTGCATGGGTGAAAGAAAACGTTGTTCGGAATTATTAATGCGGAGTTGGGGGGTGAGCGTATAGGAGTGGATGGAGGTGTTGGGTAGGAAAGAGTATGTGGATTATGTATTGGTCTTTTGCCAACGTGATCTTCGTCCTCGTGTGCTGCCATCCAGATGTGCATGCGGACTTGTTGAGAGTACAGGTATCTTTGGTCCTCATGTGCTTTAATTAACAACTTTGTTCGAAGGGCTTCATGTGTGGAAGAGTTATTGAGGTTCATTCGAAGAACCCATCTCGTGGGGGTGTGGACAGCCAAATATACGTCATTGATGCCTACAACCACAACCTTCTTTTCAGCCGCAACAAGCACGGGACAGAGAGCTCGGCCGCGCCGCCTCCCGTCTGCTTGCCATGCTGTTCATAGTCGTGTGATATCCAAGCTGAGCTGCACGCGACACACCACTGCAGCAACGCGTTACCCCGCCCACTCGCGCAAGAAGTCGGAAGGCCGAATAGTTGAGACGTAGTCAGCTTCGGACGTATCGCCGATTCTCTGCTCCGACCAACGCGCCGATGGTGACATGACGCGGTTTCTGTGTTACTTCGGCTCAAACGCTTGATTGAAGCTCGGCGGAAGTTTGGCATACTGTGAGCGAGGATGTGGACGACGGCCTTGACTTGTGCCCCGCATTCGAGAAGCATGTTTGGGAAATCGCCCAGCGCCGCCCGCTAACGTGCTGCGCCAATGCTTCGTTCCATCAAAACTCAATCGCGCACTGTCAGCGTATTATCTTCCCCACGTGTTTTCGTCGAGATGGTCATTTCCTTGGGTCGGATTCGCGTCTTGTCGACTTACTCCATGCTCTGATCATTCCCCACGTTTTGATGACATGCAGATTCCGTATTCGCACACGCAACCTTAGGCATGCGCAACATAGCGGGCGTTGTACCCGTTATACGCCACCCACTCTCAGGTCTACGATCGCAGCATTGTCTTGTTCCGCGCGCGACTCATTTTCCTCCCTCGCCAAGGCAATCGACCAGCGTTCCAGAGACCCAAGTATCTCGGCGCCACGTCGGACGGACGGGCCATTAGCAAACCAACCGTCCTGATTCCCATCGCAGCGATGCAAGGTCGGGATCCAATGCCCCATAACAGCGAAATGTGAGGAGGGTCGGTGCGGCCGCTATGCGTTATGACGAAAGCTACAGATGTGTCAGAAGATAGGGTTTAGCGATAAAGAGCGGAAGATCAGCACAAGCTATCGCTAGCTGCAAGTTGCGCAATCATAATTGCTCCGAAAGTCAGTGGAGGCAGTGGAGCGTCGGTGCGTGCTACTAGGGCAATCGCCGTTTTGCGCTTTCTGCAGGGCTGCCAATGATGTTGATCGTGCGCGCAACGTGTGTTTGATAGGGAAAGATGCTCGGGAGAAATGGGAATGGAAGGTTGGACGAGAGATGAAGATAATGCGATATGTCGATCGTTTGAAATGAGCATTCGATGAATACTGCAAGAACTGACATGCTAGTGAGACAAGAATACAGTGCAGCACCGAGACTGTAAACGACACAAGATCCGCCTTTTGACCCGCTATGCTCAACATCCAAGCGCCGTAATGCAGTGATCGTGAAACAGTAGTCATCAAAAAATGCAGTTGTTGTTATCGTTCGCCCATGTCAAACCGATGAGTGAACGCCTTTCCAACCTTATTCTCCGGCTTGGGTGGAATGTGGTGGTGAAGGTACTTTTTCGGAGCAGCGGTCCTAGCACTCGATGCCTTGGAAGCGTCAAACGTGATCTTGGGGTCATCGTATGTTTCCGGACAGCAGCAGCCAATGTTCTTAATGCAGGTAGTTTTGAGTACTTCCTTAATCGTGATGCGTTTAGAGGGATTCGGGTGCAGCATCTTCAACATCAGTCGTTTGATAGATGGGGGCTCGATGAGGCTGAAAAGCTTGCCGCACTTTGGGTGGCCGTCGATACCATCGAAGATATCACCATCTGGGTGACGCTCCAGCCATGAATCCCAGCCCTTCTTGAATCTTGCATAGTACTCGAACTCAGGCTTCGCAGCCTGCCATGGGCATCCCCCAAAGGTCATGGTGAGGTAGACAATGGCTGTTGACCATATATCTAATGGACGCGGGTCGTAGCTGTGGTCTTTCTCGAGTACTTCTGGAGCGATGTAGGGCAGACTGCCGCAGATGCCAGGCGCAGATAATCGGATTTCGCCCATGTTCTTCCCGCATTCACCACCAGACGCGCGAAGCCCAGGATGCTCACCGCTAAAAACTTCTGCCACGCCAAAATCCGAGATCTTAAGATGGCCTTCCTTGCTAAGAAGCAGATTCTCTAGCTTGATGTCTCGGTGAGCTATGCCGTGGCTGTGCAAGTAGTCGACGCCCCGCAGTAATTGCTTGAAAAAGCACAACCGATCGTCCCGACTATAAAACCCTTCCGCACCACCCGCGAAAAGCTTCCGTTCTACTAGCGAGTAGATCTCTCCATATGTACAAAACTCCATTACGTGATTCCAGCGGCCGCGATTCGTGCATAACCGTACGGTTTCGACAATATTCGGATGGTGCAGACTCTTCGCAATGCTGTATTCGGACTTGATCTTCAAGACGTAGTCTTCCTCGGTTTCGTCCTTGTCGCGTTCTCTGAACTCCTTTACAGCTACTAAATCCTCTTCCCTGGTTATGCCACCTCTTCTTGCCATGATCCGAACTTCAGACGTTGCACCTTTGCCTAGAATTTTCCCCCTCTTTCCAGGCATCAAACTCGAACTTTTGAACTCCTTATCCAGCTCGCACCAGTCTATTATGAAGTCATCTGGGAGATTTATGCTAAGCCGCCGTGCCTTCATGCCCACACCTTGGACGGCCGGCTTGGAGAAAGTAGTTAGCATACCAGCGGTGGGCTTTTCTGCGTTCTCATCAATACGTGGCACTTGTTCCGTACTTGCTGACCGTCTCCGTGAGAAACCCGACTTCCTGGTAGTAGAATTCGCATTTCCACTGCCTGCCCAGGTGACACCAGGTCGAGGTCTGCTCATGCTTGCCAGGCCGGTAGAGGATGCAGGTTTTTCGCCAAGTCCTGGTCGCTTGTCCATCGATGGTCTGCTCATAGGCGAGCCAGACAAGGGCGGGGAATTTGCACGGGAAGATTTATCCGAGCGTCGTGTGAGTGAGAAGGAACTCAATCTCCTACTTTGCTTGGGGATATCGACCGCTGGTGTTGCTATCTCAGCTGGTCCATCTACACCAGTCTTGACAATGTATGTGTTGGTCTCTGCCTTTGTTTTGGGAGACCTGTTGGGCGTCGAAAAGTTAGGAGTCTCGGATTGGTTACCTCCATCTCTGCTTGAATGTCCTCTGTGCAGTTTGCCGCGGATTAGAGAACCCAGTTTTCCGAGGCCACGCTTCTCTGGTGGTGACTGTCGCTCGACCTGTTGAGGCGCCTGAATGCTTGGTGGGCTTTGGGCATTTTGGGGCGCTTCTTGGGAATGTGACTTGTTCTCCATGTCGTCCGTGGTAGGGCGTGGGGTCGCGAACACGTCGTCTACAGACCCATCATCGTCACGGAAGGGATGCGAGAAGGGTGAGCCCTCGCTGGTATGGCTGGTGGGCGTGAGAGGCTCTGCGGGCTCGCTTGCGGTGCCGGTACTCTCGTCCTCCTCTTCAATAGCAAAGCGGTGGTCGAGCGGGCGTGAGTCGCGGTAGCGAAGTCGGTCGGAGAGTGTTTGCTCATCGAAGGAAATCGACAGTTGCCGTGGCTGTTCAGCGACCATCGGCATGGTGAAGGGTGACTGCTGTTCTCCGATTGGTCGGCAAGGGACCGAGCGTTGTCGAGGGTGAATGTTGCGGATACGGGGATACGACGGGGTGCTGGGATTTGTCGCTACGCACGCTGGAGAGGGCTCGGACGGTTATACGAGCCTTCGAGCGTACTGCACGAATGCAGGTGTAGGGTGGGCAGCAGGAGCGGGGTGTGGTAGAAATGTTGCAATTGTGACAGAGCCATATACACAAAGTGCTATGGGTGACTGGGGAAGAAGAATTATGTTGCGTCGGAATGTGGTACCGACGACACGCGATTGAGGTTTGCAGCGGCCGAGGGGTGAATGTCGAAGGGTCCAGATGCAGGCAGGCAAGCGACAGGGAAGATGACGTCCCTCTCTCCGCCTTGCTCGCGCACTTAACCTTGGAATAGCAATCAGGCCAGACAGAGACGGCAATGGTCCCAGAAAGTATGAGCAGACGGCGCCCGGGGCCTCGCGCAATGATATGTGGGCTCCAGAAGTCGCAGAGAGGGACTAAACTCTCTTTAATTCACGCCAAAAACACCCCGGCCCAAGTCCCCTGCGCAACCCCCACAGCGCCAGAGGCCACCTGCAGGCCGGATGCACGTCTTGCAAAGGCCGCCCAGTAATGCTCTTACACCGTGCGCTCTGCCCCAGGACCCGGACCTTGCGACCACACACCAGCGCCGTATGATGGATGATGTGCGTCGATGATCGTAGACTGCAAAGCTTGACCGCCCGGCTTGTCTACTTACGGCCTTCCCTTTCATCTCCACAAAAGCCCAAACGAGGCTCACGTCTAGCACGAACCCGCGCTTCCGACACAATGCAACTACGTCTTGCAACCAGCCACCAGGCGTTTACTAACTGAACCACTCCGATACGCCATCGCGTGACGGCGGCCCCCCTTGATTCAGCAGCGCTTCCTATCGCCCCTCCGCCTGCCAGACGAGAGACAGAGCCCTGGAGAGGGCAATGGGCATCATGCTGGCCTTGCCTGGACAGTGGAAAAAATGCCGCACCCGCCTTTGGATGTGGTCTGAGCTGCTGCAGTCATCATCAATGTGCTTCAAAGACAGCCTGCCGTCCTCTGTACACCGTCTGGTCGTAGGCGGACGCCTCCGTGTCCGCCGTGCCGACATTCGCTCTCCTTGCGGATGTGCTGCTTGTGCAGCTCTAGACATCAACTGACGATGGTTCGCCGTGATGCCCTCGCATCCCAGCTCAGGGCGCCGTCAATCCAAAGCTTAGGCGGCCTTTGCCGCCGAACGCGACAGGCGAATATCGTGGGGGTCACCAGCCGTTGCGACGCCATTTCCCCGCCATGGTTATTGCATCTCGCAATGACCAGCTGGACCAGCTCCCTCTTCGCCGACACACGCTATATAGTACGACACCGAGGTTTCGAGGCCCATTGATTGCTTGCAGACTCTGTCCCGTGGTCACTGAGCATCTGTCTCCAGTGCTATCAAATGGGATTGCGGGGTTCGTGTCACCTCATGCAACCTGCCAGCATCTGCAGTGCTCTTGACAGGGACGCCTGCTGAGACGGCTCCCGATCGCGACCATGTGCACCCTGATCGCGTTCCACGAATAGGTCAACGACACTCCAAACGTCGGGCGAGCCAACTCGGTTTTGCTTTGCAAGAGATTTGCGTCAACGTCGGCCATTGGAGTAATTAGCCTGCTGCTCCCACGCAACAGGCATACTCCGCCTCATTCCATCGCATAGCTGACAGATGCAGCCTGGCCAATACATACACACTCTGACGTCGTCGCGTAACTATGGCGGTGAGTCCTGCTAGACTTGTAGTCAAGCGACTGGTTTCCTATCCCGTAGTTTCTCCACTGTCACCCACTTGCACCTGCAGTAGTCGTTGTTTCTTCTTCCACCCGCAGAACGTTCAACACGTTTCGCAGCGGAGATTGCGCTATTTCTCCATCTGCACGCGGCTCGTGCGTTTTGTGGGGTACGCGCATTCGGAAGGAAGTCACGACCATCTCTCAGTATTCGACCCGGCCTGCTTGCAATATGCGACAGCAACTCAAACACCGTCGGTCCGACCTCGTGAATATGTAAGATGGACTGCATTGTGCATGGATAATTGTTTCACAAAAACTATTCCTAAAGACACGTCTTCGTTCCACTACCTCCACGCCGTGGATCACCAACCTTGGCAATAATCTCGACGACTTGCTTTTATTGAACACTTCTTGGCACCCTGGAGGAACTGCGTTCCGCGCTTGGCACTTGTTCATCTGCCGCTCATAGTCCGAACAGCCAATCTAGACCAGATTGACCACATGTGCGTCGGGATCAGCTTCCTTCCCGTTACTGTCACAACACATCATCAACGACAACGGACAAAGCATCTGTCCCTTGGCAGGCAGCACAGCGCAACAGACACAAGACTAACCAAACCAGCGGTGGGCGCTGTTGACACCGCTTTCAGACGTTCTACACATCTCGCGTACATAGTGACGTTTCGGCCCACAAGAGTTCCACTGTTTCTACGGAGCAGGCATGCAATATGGACTAACACTGAATCCAGGAACACGTTTTAGACCGTCTCTCAGGCACCAAATCTGTTGACACCGCGCTAAGACGCAGTGAAGCTTCCGCTAACAAGACTATGTGCTTGTTAGGATCAAGGTTTCGTCACGACTGGGCAAGCTCCTATAGGGCAACACCCTGGATACCTCCTGACCTCCCATGGTAGTCGTTTCGAGTTCCACAAGATCGCGGAAATGGCGCGCCAAGATGGATGATCACCCTTGGCGGAGCAACGTGTGCGACAGACGGACTCTTCTTGTGCATGATCTGCCCTCTCCGCCGGAAGTCAGAGTTACAGTAACGTCTTGGCCTCATTTGGACGGTAACATCCGTAGACCAATCACTTGGAAAAAGAAATCAATCACTTCCGGGACCGGTGAAGCAAGGAGATTATTCAATAGTCCGACGCATTGTATTTATACAACTCCGCGTTGAACTTGATGTGCTGTTGCTCAGTCTGATTGGGTATAAGATGTGGTTCACTGTACAAGTGACATCTTTTTAATGCATACATTAGCTTGAACTTTATTACTAGATCAATGTAAAACGCACCGGAAACCCCTAGGACCTATTGCGTTCAGCAAGACAAGAAGAGTGAACTTCTTTGGGAACGGCATGCGTACTGGAGATCTGATCGCGTCTCTGCCTTGTTGGTTGTATGCAGGCCAAGCGCAAGTGACTAGGTATTTAAAAGTGCTGCAAAGGGTGCACGAAGTACTTACCCCTGAGCAGGCATGGTCGAAGAGTACCATGTGCTCTCCTCAGATCTCCACGACTGATAATGAGGTTACAAATCAGCTTCACGTGTGGTTCATTATGTCCTATGTTGCCACGCGGACGTAGTGGTATCGTAGTTATCCAATTCATGCTACGAAGACTTCCGAGTCAAAGGCCTTGACGCTCATATACTCTCTAGCCATCTCATCTATCGCAAGAACATCCGATGGTCTAGCCAGCCATGTCACATTCTTACTGTCTCTAAACTGCCAAGAGCCACAAGTCGTGAACGTGTGAACACTACTAGGTGTTTATCGTCACAATCTACCGTCCGACATGATCTCTCGGAGAAGACTTGCTCTCCCAGTACCCTCTTAGACGTAACTGAAATGACCAATGGGCAACTCCACAGTGTCCTCGGTGCTGATCAACCAGCTCAAGACCTTTTCGGACAAGCCGTATTCGAGACCATGGTCGCGAAGCTCGTCACCATGACAAAGGACGTGGTAAAGAAGTGGGCCCGAGTCTTCGAAGCGGTCTTTGCCGATAAGACCAACCACCCAGGTTTTAGTCAGCGTGACTGTCTTGCCGTCGGCACTGTACAGGTCGCGAGGTGGGGCCATGATACGAGACACTAGCTTGTCGATAGACTCCTCTTTGGGTACCTCATGTGTTAACAGGTTCCCATAGAGGCCTGGACTCGGGAAGATTTGTCCCCGAGGAGACTTGAGGAGGTTAATGATGGGCAAATACGGTTCAAGGGAGACTTACATTAGATAATCCACTGTTAGTAGGGGCTGATGAAGAGGAAGGGATGTTGTTATCGCTTTGGTGGTCGGACATATTGGTATCTTTTCCAGTATATGGTTGAAGAGGGTTGATCAAGTAGTGGTAAAATGTGTTGTACTCAGCAATCCAAAGTCTGAAGAGAAGATTAAGGCGTACTGGAGAGAAGAAGTGACAGTATGGTAAACAAGGGATATATATTCTGAAAATGGATCTATATTCGAAGTGACTAAGTGTGATAAGGTCGGATTCCAAGGAGTATAGTCAAATCGTCTTCGAATCCTAGGTGACACATTCTCTCTCACTATCGTATAGTGAAGGGGAGACTGCCGCGTCATAAGGGCCTTGATGAGCGGATATTCGTTTGCTAAGTGCCAGTCAGCAGGATTGTTTGAGTGGTCACGCTGCCATTGCCTGGAGTCGACCAGATTCATGAGTCAATTGTTATTTCATCGGTGATTGATCTGAATTTATTACAAACAGGTAGCAATTCTCGTTGCAAACAGCAGTTCAAGGCTTTGACCACTGCTCTCGAACTGTGGTCTGAACAGTGAGCATATAGTAGGTCTCTCGCATGAGACCCATCGACAGCATTGCTCAATACCAGGTATATATTAGAACGCAGCCATGACTTGCGGTTTCTGTCCTCGATATACTGTGCATATCGTACAGGTCCGATCCCGGTCTGTGAATTGGATATGTGCATAGCTCTCCTAAACCACTATGAGCGCGGCGCAAGCTGATCTTGTGCATGCTCATAGGCACACTATAAACCATGCCTTGTTTTGTAGAACGGTCCGTCACCACGAGCAGCCAGAACATGGGGCTTTCTATCCATAATGCTCATATGCTGTCCTAAAATCACACTAGAAATAAGGTCTCCACGTCTTGCACAGCCTGGCCGTAGTTGTACCTTGCCTTTTCAGAATCACCTTGCGTCACCACCGATTCACTATGAACATCCTCCAACAGGCCAATCCTGCGGTACGTACGAATAGGATCGTGTTTTGTGGCTGCGGCAATTGTCGAGGGCAGCTTTTTAACAATGATCGCGGGGTGAGAGGTGTGGGATAACGGATTTTTGAAACGTTGGAAATAACGAAAAGGGATGATTTGGTACTGCTCCTCCTCTGTAGAGTCTTCTTGTAACTCATCCCAATAGACTGAACGCAAAATTGATACGCGCTTGTTTTGAACATCTTCTTTGAGCTGGCGAGATTTTGCATTCTTTGTCCATATCATAACATCAAGAATTTGCGCAACGAGCTCAAGTCTCCCTACAAGGACGTTTCCATACAAACTATCGCGGGGCGTAGGTATTGAGCGTACGCTCAAGACTCGTGCTGGTGGGACCACAGGCTGGGGGTATGGCTTTCCCCGATTGCTTTCCTCCAGATAACCAATGGCTCCCGTCACCGAGGCCCAGCTCCAAGTGGGAGCTAAGTTGGATCTTTGGTCTGTTTCGGAATCCGGCGGGTATCTTCTGTGCCAGAGTAGATCTTGTTTCAAGGAGCTGCACCACATTCCCGCGCAGTATGCATTTTTATGACCAAGTCTGGAATGAAAGAACCTAGCCAGTGATGAAAGAGCGATCAATCGGTCCTCTGCATTAGTAAAGCTAGTGTGTGAATATCGACTGACGATCTTCATCCAAGCTTTCGTGTTCAGATTCTTACGAAAGACCGAATCGAAGAGATCAGGGGCCTCAATATTGAGTACGATCATCCGTGATACAGCGCTGCTACCATGCTCCTTGGTTTTGGAACATTCCCAGATAATGCCTTGAACCGTAAAGTGAAGCACACGTCGTGAAAGAAACCGCTCTTGAGTGACCCAACCACGCTTGTTGAGAGCCGAATCATCGATGACATGATCATAATTCATGCCGCATGTCTTCGCAAGACTGGATTGTACCTCTCCATTACTTGCACGGTAAGTGACTTTGCAAGGGATTGCGCGTATCCTCGTGCTATCTACTTTCGAGAGAAACCCGTCCGTAACACTATCAGCACAGGTCGCAGCGATGGTGAATATAGCGTTATGATATATGGAACCCATACGAGGGCCCTCTGCATTCCAATCTGTGTAATCGCCACAAGCTTCAGGCTGAACGATACACAGAGCGTCTATCCACAGGAATCGAATACCAAGTCGCCGTGTTATCTCGATGGCGTCCTTGAAAGTCTGAGGCATATCTGCCATGCCAATACTGATCTGGCTAGAAAAAGGCGCTCTAAGGATGCAACTTTGAGTTACAACTCCCCATCGATAGCTCAAAGTACAGTACTGTGACAGCTCAGCTACCGAGGAGATACCGTCAGCTATCCACGATTCCACGTCGATGACGAGGATATCAGACTCCTGGGATAAGTCCAACAGTCGACGTGGCAAGGACTTCAGCTCAGGGCAACGATCGGCAGATTCTGAGTCATTCTCGCCACTCCTTTTAGGATCCAGGACGGCTATCTCGCTACATTTTTCATGAGAGGAGAGGCACTTTTCGAGAAGTCGTCGAGCTTGTGTTATCACATCGTCATCTGCCACAATCGTGTGTGAGCGATCCTGAACCTCGAGATTGATCACGAGTTTCGTCAGACGAAGCTCCAAGCGCTCAGCTCCATTGTCATTGTTTGAACCCTTGCCCCAACAAAGCCAGATTGGTCCACTGTCGTCTTCGAAGTTGAAGTCGTGAACGTACTGCCAACACAGCGTACAGAGATCACAGCCAGACCGTGCTGACGCAATCAAATCACTCAAGGACGACCACTTCCGTGCAGGGTGAGGGACCGGTGGTAGCTCTGCGAAATCGGCGAACGTTGAGCAAGGAGCGCAATAAGGCATGTCGGCAATGAAGCTAGGTTCGACAATATGATTTCACTTTGGTTTGTGGATTTCCCTCATTCGTGGTGGAGTGTCGTTGATGACGCGAAAGTCGTGAATGGCTTGCCTATCTAAATAACAAAAGATGCTGAAAGTTGAGGGAAGAGCCCAAAGATAAGGACAAGAATATTTTCAGGGTTTTACCAAAAGGCCAAGTCCTTGACTGAAGGCATGTGTAGAAGGTAAGCAGGTTGAAGTTGGCAATGAAGCCATGGCGCAGTCTTGGAGGGAGGGGCAGCGGTCGCCTGAAGGCGTCACAACCTTTACGCGACAGCGCGAATCATAATCGAGGCTCTCCAATCTGGACGCATCGGGTGCTAGAGGTTGATCTGAGTTAGGACTACAGTTACTACAGTTGACAACCATACGTGGGAGTAGTTGTATCACTTCTGAGATGCGCGAGAACCAGACCGGTCCGGCTAAGATGTCAATGTTGTACATTTCTATGCTTTTACCTCTTCACTCCACCTTCAGCACCACCATATATACACCTCATCACCAGTTGATAGCTTTACACCCCACCATCACCCCTGCGATCCATGCCCGAGCCACCAACATTCACAAACTCCTTCTTCACATACGCCATCTCGCTAGCAGGCACAACCGTCCACTCCCTCTCATCCATAACCCTATCCAATCCGCAACTTCTTCCTTTCCAGCCCTCTCCCCTCAATCCTCTTGATACCTGCCACGCCGCGGTGATGATATCATTTACACCGACACCATTGAATTGGGCGCCTACAACACGTAACCGCCCCTTGAATTCACTGGACATGCCTTCCGCGAATTCTTTAATGCGGTCAGCGTAGCCAAGTGTGTATTGAGGAATGCAGTCGCGGGAGAGGTTGGCAATGTGTGCAGTGGGCTCTTCTGTAATGCCAATGTGCCTCTTCAGGACGCTCTTTGCCATTTCCAGACCCTCCTCCTCGCTGGGGAATTCTGTCCAGCCGTCCCACCAGTGTCCGCCCATCATGACTGTAAGTTTTGTGCCGTTGGCTGTGTCCTGACCCTTGACAGCAGATGAATCAAAGATTACGCCTAGGGCGCGCTCAGGGTTTTGCTCGAATGGAATGGATTGTGGGATGAGGTAGCCGAAACCTTCAACAGGGAGAAGGTTCGCGTTGGGGTAGTAGAGATTCACCGTCATGACTGTGACGTAGGGGGTTATCTCATCGTTCTTGAGGGTGGATATGGCAAGATCGAACGATTCTGTTGATGTCGAGCCTTCGTTCTGTATACTGTCAGTACTCGCGTAGCTTCCATTCAAGACGATGGACTTACCCCAGAGACAATATCGACGCCCAGCTTCCCATTCTCGTTCAGGGGCTTGAAGCTCTGAATGGGCGCCTCTGTCCGGATCTCAACATTGCCCTTGCTTTCCACAGTATCCAGCAATGCCCTGACCATCTGTTGCAACCCGTTCCTGAATGAGAACATAGCAGAGTCTTTTAGGTTCTTTGCAAAATCCAGGTCCAGGTCAATCTCTTCATTCATGGCCTTCGCTATTTCCCGGTCGTATGGGTGAACGAGGGTGACCTGCTCCGGTCGTGGGTCTTCGTTTTGCATACGGAAGAAGCCTCCAAGGGCATTGCCGTATCGTCCTTCCAACTGCCATGCCATGCTCAACAGTGTCTTGGCACTCAATTGGTTGATGTCTCCCGCATAGATGCCGTGGAATACCGCCGAGACAATGTTGTCTGCTACCCTCTTGTCCACCCTCCGTGCGAGGAACGAGCCAACTGTCTCATCGGACATGGAGTCTGGCCGCTTTGGCTTCATTGGTTCTGTGATCATACCAAAGGCACCACTCATTATGCCAGTCCGCCATAGCGAGAAGAAGTCTGCGAGGGAGGGACGCTCGGAGGGCAGGCGGTTGAGTTGGTCGGGATAGTAGATGAAGCGGTTCTTTGCGCCAGGTTCGGTGCGCTTCGTGAACGTGATATCGTCAACGAGACCGAGGTCTTGAATCTATACACACGCTATTAGCAGAGCTACTGCTGTAGACATGCTCAAACATACCAACCCCGCAGTGACAGTAGCATTTCGCAACGTCCTGGGTCCCAGCTCAAATAGTACGTTGCCCTTCTTCCCCTCGGAATCTACAACGTCGACTCTGCGACTCTTGATCCATCCACCTTTGTCTTTCCCCGCCTCAAACACAACCACTTTACTGTTGGGGAATTCCCGAGCAACATAGTAGGCGCTTGACAAGCCCGCTATACCCCCACCTAGAATAGCTATGCGCTCCGGGTACGAGGATTGGTAGCGAACGGCATACTGTGCTGTGGCGCGGAGAAGTAGGCGTTGTGATGATGCGAGTTGTGGCCGATGCGGATGCAATGGGGACGGCGCGTGGCATGCAAGCGCGGGGCGCGCGGCAACGGTCTTCAACGTCTTCTGCGAGACATTCTGGAGCCGCATTGCCGGTTCAATTGGTCGCAAGATCTATTGGAAGGGCGTTGCGACGACGACCAAGAAGTTACATTCGGAGGGTTCAATTGATGTTCCTGCGGGAAAATGTCCGAGCTTGGACCGCTTGCTCTCCGCAATCGATGGCTACTGCCGTCATTGATTCAGCCCTATGCACCTGCGATGTCATGCACGGAGCGTTGACTGTAAGTAGCGGGCAAACATTACGACAAACTCAGATAGAGGTGCATGAAAAGTCACGCATGTGATTGACGCGCGCAATGTTCAGGGAATGTATTTCACAGGCTACAATATACATACAAGGTCACGATCACGAAGGAACAAGGCTATCTACTATGCGCACAATATACAAACCTTGGATATCGAATATTTCGCATCGGGATGGGGGCGTCGGGGAAGTAGCGTGGACGTGACATCGAAACGGGGATCGAAGGGGGAAAGTGAGGTTGAAAGAGTTCGAGGTGCTACGGACCGACCGAATAGTGTACAGGAGGCAAGGAACTCGAACCGCATCGATATCGACCGATCGACCGAAACAAGGCGAGAAGTCCGAATCGAATGGTAATCGCCGTAACCGTTCGCCAAAGAAGATCCGAATCGAGCTTTTCGACTGCTGAATGCATTAATGTCGTGGCAGGACATAGAAGTAAATCTAGCCTCCACTTGTGAAAATAACAAATCCCAAAAACCATTTTCCCATCAACAAAACACCGTGCTTGAATCAATTTGAGCACTCGTGTCAATACTAGCCTTGTGCAGACAGTGACAATAGTCCAGATGCTGCCTGCTAGACGCAACGCAGCTCAGTTCTACTCAGCCACGTCCAGGTCTTCGTGAGCAGGAGGAGGAGGGGAGTCAACTAGATGGCTAATCAGAGCGATTCGTTATAAGAGGGTTCGGTTGACTTACTCTTGCGGGGCTCACCAGCCGGTTCAGCCTCGCGGTCACGCTCGCGCCTATCATCGCGATCGACACGGTCACGGTCGCCACGGTCATCCTCACGATCGCGGACATCCTTCATCTCGCGGTCGCCGTCAACAGGGCTCCTTGACCTATCACGGTCACGGCGGTCATAGTCGCGCTCGCGACGGTCATCCTTTCGGGGAGAAGCTCCACGCTCGCGACGAGGAGAGGTGCTACGACGGCGAGGAGAGCGAACACCTCGGTCTGCACGATCACCACGGTCGGAGCGGTCGCCGCGGTCACCGCCACGCTCAGAGCGCTCACCACGGGGACGGTCACGGCCAGAGTCGAATCGCCATGATGCCGAAGGAGGCGTACGGGCCCACTATAGCTTGTTAGACAGACCCACGTCATTATTGTTATTCTGACATACCTCAATCTTCAACAAGTCATCGCGACCGATGCGCTTGTTGTGCATCTCGTGGTACGCGTCATCGGCGTCACGACGAGACTCGTATTCGACGAAGGCGAAGCTGCTGGCCTGTTAGAGCCTGGGTCTCTTGCTGCTGGGGAGGGCCAACTCACAGTCTAGAAGAAGCTGAACGGGGGGCTGGGATGTCACATCGGACGAGGCGGCCGTAGCTTTAGAATTGTCAGATCGTTGTCTCGAAGGAGCGTGTGTGCAATGTAGGAAGGTGCAGGTCGTCATCGACGCGCACGGGTGTGGCAGCAAAGGAGGAAGTAGCGTCGCGCAACGTCTTGTGTGACCGCCATGGCGAGGAAGGGGCAGAGAGAGTATGCGGGATCGGGGTTTAGGATGGAGGACGACGATGCGCGTGCGATCGGGCTGGGGCGAGGCGTTGGAAGACATACCGTTCGAACTCGTAGGCAAGGTCGCGAGCGCGTGTGCCGTGGCCGAAGCCGGTGACGTAGAGCGTGGTGCCGCCGCCGCGAGACATGTTTGTCTTCTAGTTACGTGAATCGGGTATGTAAAGTGATACGAAACTTGCGGTCGAGACAAGTTGGGGGTGACGGTGACGGATGTGGTTGATGATAGAAGGTCGCAAGCGGACAAGAAAGTACTGGAGGCAGCTCAGCAAACGCTTGGACTAGCGCCTTGGCACGCTCCCTCGGACGTCAGCGTTCACCGACATCTGGGAGATCCTTGCGATCAGTGCTAGACAAGGAAACACTGATCCTCATGGTGTACCTGTTGCCAAAAGGGTTGTTTGTTTGAATGCTCCTCTCGGAAACCTATGGCAAGGGCACTTCAGTCCGACCGATCGGGAAAGGGCCCACGAGACAGGCACGTGAAAGGATAGCTAGTTGTCCGCCATGATCAATTTTATATTTCACGGAACCATACTACTATATAAATTACGCTGGAAACGCTCCGTACGGTGCTCCCTCAAGCTTGAAGTAGCCGGGCTGAAGTTTTTGGAAGACGCCAGTAGGGTCGTAAACGCCAGAGATGCTCTTCAGCTCCTGCTTGTTGGCAGCCCCATAGCTAGCGACTACATCTTGGTACGGTGATGCGTAGTTCATGTAAATGAAGTCGGAGTTCAGATCCTTCTTTGCCGCCTCCTCGACAAGTCGCTCATACAGGCTGTTGCTGAAAGACATGATACGGGAGTTGTCCGCGACATCCGTCCAGAGAATGGCGAGGTTACAGATGAAGATGGGACCATCATTGGGATCAAGTCCAAGTGCATTTCCGCCATTCTGTTGCATATGTTGCATTGCAGGGACAGTGATTGCTTGAAAAGACAGGACAGGTAGGATTCCAGCAGCGTCTTGGATTGCGGGCAGCATATCGAAGAAGATGTCGATGAAGGCCTTGAAGATGTCTTTGTCTACCTTGAAGGTGCGGTCCCAATATGTCTCTTGGACGCCATCCGGAGCTCCCGCACCAAGCTGGTTGGCCAAAGTCGACATGTTTGCAATAGCAGTTTGGTCGATGATGGCTGGAATGGCTTTCCATTCGTCGAATACAGGAGGCCATGGCGTAGGGTCGGAGTACTCAAGATCTTCGGCCGCAATTTTCATGCCGGCCTGGAGTGCGAATGACACGATCTGAGCTTGCTTCAAATCCTTCTCTGCGTTGACGGCATAGTTGTAGTAGGCCGCATAGACTTTGTCCCATTGATCCTCAGTGTGAGCACGTTGCCCGCCCCACATTTCACCTTGGACGAAGGTCCTCATGTTGAACTTGGTGACAATGCCAAAATTGTTGCCACCTCCACGAAGAGCCCAATAAAGATCGGAGTATTTGGCGGCACTCGCATTCACGATGATGCCCGAGGCTGTCACAACCTCGAATGAGTCGATGTTGTCGCAAGCCCATCCGTAAGCATTCGCGTAGTGGGAGATACCTCCTCCAAGAGTCAATCCAGAAACACCAACCGAAGAGATCTGCATGTGGTTAGAAAAGCCGCTCGACGTGAAAACTGGGGCATAGGAACAAGTAGGGAAGGTAACGTACTCGGCCGCCAATGACTTCAAGTCCGTACTGCTCTATCCAAGGATACACATCGGCCCACCGGTTACCTGGACCGACGGAAGCGATCTTCTTGTCTGACGATAGGCTCCTCTCGTTGAGCTTTTCCAGGGCGATAGTAATGCCTCCCTCGATGCTGGATCCTCCTGCGAATGCAGCATGTCCGCCTCCTTTCACAGCGAAGGGACACTGCGTAAATCGAGACAAGAGCACAAC
>Ga0058698_10000461_pt1 | contig 22687 bp, 33 predicted proteins | sample AgamicAsSfe_FD_67288 | JGI IMG/M metagenome (GOLD analysis project Ga0058698, IMG submission 67288) | Agave microbial communities from Guanajuato, Mexico - As.Sf.e | ecosystem: Host-associated > Plants > Phyllosphere > Phylloplane/Leaf | place: Guanajuato, Mexico | collected 2012-05-30
GGAGGAGGAGGAGAAGGAGGAGGAGGAGATCAGGCAGGAGGTGGAAGCGACAGCCATGTTAAGCTCACGGCGCGAAGTGTGTGGATGCAGAACGCCCGAACCTGTGCATGCGGCTGAGCGTGCGGTGCGGTACGGTGCGAATTTTGGGCGAGTGCAGCCGATGAGCGATATTGGAGAGCGCGGTCGGTTGATTTGAGGATTGAGGCTGGTGAGACGGATGAGGTGGATGAGGTGGATATGAGGAGGAAGAATCAACTGTTTATGTAGCGCATGAGGTTTCGTTAGTTCAAGTCGCAACTGCGACAAAGCAGGATATCGGATGTCATGATTGTGTTGGTAGGGATTAGATATGGCAGAAGAGAATGATATATGGATCCTCCACGATCCACGCAAGTGCATGAGTGTGTCTGCATCATTTACGCCATGCATATACAAGCCAGACCTACAGGACGATCGTGCAATGGCCCTCTTCCCACCCCTTCCCGTTAGGAGTCCTAATTATTCACAAAAACCAACTCTCCAATCTCGCACCACCCATCCACGGGCAAACAGCTCAGATACCTGCACCATCCACACGTCGTCTGATGACTCTTATAAAACCCTCTCGTCAATAAGGCCAGAAACACCACCGCTAACACCAGTGCTGCAGCTCGTATGCTCCACCAGAGCCAGTGAACGGCACGCTTGGGCGTAGTTAGTGTCGATTTCATGGCGGTTGGAGCTGGAAGCGTGGAGTCTAGAAGCTGAGGTGGACCACTGGGTACGACGCTGGTTGTGGCAGCCACAGTTTTGGTTGTGTCGAGTAGCGGTGGAAGAGGCGAGGCGGAGCGCATGCGTTCGGGGAGCGGAAGGGGAGGTAATGGCGAGAATTTGGTCGTTGGTGGTCTCGATGTGCCTCCAGCTGTGCGCGTACTCATAGTTGAGACCGGTCTCTCTCTCTCGCCCCTCTCTCCTACCTCACCCTCACCCACACCCAAACCGGACCCCTCCTCACCATCAACAGGCAATCTCACACCTCCACTCTTCTTCCTCACGACGTTTGGACTGCGCAAAAGAAAGATCCCCAGCAGGAATCCCATGATGAATCCGCCGATATGGCTGAAGTTGTCGACGCCGGGCAAGAGGCCGAGGACGAAGGAGATGGAGATGTCGAGGATGATGAAGAGGAGGTCTTTGTAGGGCGTGCGGCGGGTGGACCAATTGTAGAGGAGGTCGAGGAGGAGGAGGGCGATGCAGCCAAAGAGGGCCCCGGATGCGCCGCTGTTTCGGAGAGGGGAGTGTTAGTTGATGCGTGCTCAGAGGCGTAAAAGGAGTCGGGAGAATGTTGACAGATCAGGTGCTACGTACGTAGAGGCGATGCCCGCAGGCGCGAAGTTCCCGCCCATGACGAACCCAAAGATCCCACTAGCGAAGTAGACGAAGAAGAAGCGGACATGCCCGATGATGCGCTCCATATCCCCGCCCAGCAGCACTTGTAGCAACATATTAAACCCGATATGCACGAAACCTGCATGCAAAAAGATCGGCGTGAAAAAGCGGAACCACTGGTTCGGCGCTGGGGTTGCATCAAGACTGCCTCCGAGAGTCGGCAAGGGTATACCGTTGAAGCCGCATAGCTCGCTGAGTGTGCATTGGGCTGTGCTTGTTGTGGCATTGGGGCAGGGCCATGTGATTGTTTCGTTAGCGTTTTGGACGCCTTGCTGATTGCGCATGCAAGGGACGTAGCGGGCTCCCATGTTGATGAGGACGTAAGGGGAGGGGCCGAGCATGGGATTTATGGTGCTAGACTAAGGTTAGATATCTGCATCTTGACCGAAGCGTCAGACATACGGATGTATCTCGATAGGTGAGCCAGTGAGCATGCCGGCCTTGATGAGCTCGATGAGGAAGATGGTGATTTGTATGAATGTGAGGGTATATGTGACCCATGGCGTTTGGAAAGAGAAGAACTTGTGTTTCGGTCGCCGTGGTGAATAGCTGGGATCGCGGCTGCGGCGGTCGCGTGGTAATGGGGGAAGAGGAGGTGGAGGAGGTAGTGGTGCATTAAGATGTGGATCGTAGTCTCGGCCAGGGTTGCCGTGACTCTCATAAGGATACTGAGGCCGTAGAGGTATAGCATCGTCATCTGTGAAAGGATCTTGATCTAAATAGCCATTATGTTCAAGATAATCGTCGTCGTCCTCCAGGTCGAGGCTAGGTCGTCGTACATGGTGTATTGGATCATCGAATGGTGAGGTATATGAGGAAGTGCTAGTGATGTGAGGATTTAACTGAGCTGGATCGAACTCGAGCTCATCTGGTGGCAGAGGTGGGAGAGGCGCATTGAGGTTTGGCGTGGACTTGCGGTAGCTTGAGCGCTGGGACTGGCGGTTTGAAACGCGTGGTGGGCTGGCAAAGGGATCGAGGGAAGCCATGGCGTAGGCTGTCGAGGAGTGGCGAGTGTCGGCTGCGTGTGGCCAGGGTGAATGTCGTGGAGGAGACGATGTCCGAGGCTGTAGGAAGGCTATAGATGTGATGTGGGGCTCATTGGCATGCGAGGACTTTGGGGAAACAGCTGCAGAAAGTCGCCCGGCGAGAAGAGGCGACCTAGGCCTGCCAATTGATGGCGTCGCAATGAGGAATAGGTCGACAAGGTTGCTTACGATGCTCTCGTGTTAGAGACAACGGCTATTTCAGTGGAGTCTTTTCGCCCCACTCGAGGTGTATGAAACGTTGTTGATACATGTACTGCTCAAAGAAGGAGAGTCTCCCATGACCAGCTCGTTCTGAATAGCTTACTCGAATCCATTCTCTCTTGATCGCAATTCCATGACCCGTTCCAGATAAGCCCAAGCCCTTCGAACGCCTGTAATATGCGTTCCGCCCTGCTCGCTCAGACATCTGTTGTTGATCTCCTTTATGAACGCTCCATTCAGCTCTGTCGACTTCCGTTCCTTCTTGTCTCCGTCTGACTAGGCACTTGGTGACATGTCTAGCATCTCTTGCATGGTCTCCTGCAAATCTCCCCCAGCTCCGTCTCCAATCTCAGCAACAATCTGACGAGGATAATGCCGCGGATATGCCAGACACATACTCAGCACATCCCCACGGTGGTCTTCTTTTGCGCCAACTCCTAGAGTCTCCCATTTTACAATCTCCACCACCCATTTTGCCACTGCTTCTTGATACGGACCAACTATGCCAGGCGCAATGACAATGCCAACCAGTCTTTCCAGCACCGCCCTTAGAAATCCAGCCTCGTACACTGCCATCCGTTTGAGCAAGTTGCTCCACATGAAGAAAGCCCCTTCCATGCTGTCACCCTCCTGACGTTTGGCGGGTATCATCATTCTTGCTTTCACCAGTTCGCGTGCAATCATGCCCATTGTGTTCACTCTTTCGTTCATATCCTGGGAGCAGATCTTGCAGAGTGCTGTGCATGCCGCGCCTGAGGCAGAGGTCTTACGCTGCTTGGTCACACCTCCAGCAATCTCTTTCTTTCGGTCTGTGCGGAAGGTATTGAGAATGGCAGAAATGTTTTCTTCTCGTTTGATAGCCGAAGTGTTGTTGTTGGATTGAGCATTCGAGGAGCTAGACTTGTCCTTGGTGGTAAGGGTGGCATCAATCATAGTGTCAGGGTCATTTTGCTCTTCATGGTATGGCTGCTCGCCAGGGAACAAAGTCCTACGGCAATCAAAAGTTGTATTGTCAAGCTTTGACCAATGCCTGTTCCACAGCCAGAGTAGTGCTTCCCTTCCCGCATCCTCGAGTCTGACTAGTGACGGGAGATCCATGTGCGCGATGTCGTTGCGCAACACAACGAAGAGATTTGCAAGTCCAATGCGGTCGGCGACGATACTCATATTCTCCCTCATCCCACCTTTTTGTTCGGTGTCGCAGTATCCACCCACAAAGCTATTACATGTTAGCCGAGCAGAGCCACAGTGTCTGAATTGAGTAACAGTGTCTGACGTGAAACTTACCGACTCACTGCCATTCCGTAGGCGGAGCGCAACATGTACCGCATCTCCGGATCCTCGAAGTATTTCTCCCAGAGTATCTGAGCTGCCATGAGCTGCCCAGTCACCTCAACGTAAAGAGGTATCCGCATCTCTCCCCTCTGCATCCACATCTCGACCCTGCTACATCCAGCTTGACGACGATCGGTGGTCTCATCAAGCTGGAAAATCTCATCTCTCGTGCGTATGAGGGTGGCACGGTCCACCCACTGGGTGTACCGTACTTGCGGCATTCTCTAGATGATCTGTAGATAGTTAGCAAACTCGCAAAGCAATCAAGGCAAGACACACAGCAAAGCAAGCGGCAGCAGCAAGACCAGGGCAGTATTTGTAGAGTGTCGGTAGGTTGAAAAGAAGAGTCTTCAGGTGGGAACAGACCATTTCATGCAAGGAAAGTACACTAGGCTAGGATTGGAAAACGGTTGGAGGTGAGGGGCAGAATCTGAGGTGTAACCTAAATGTTTCAGAACATGAAACGCCAAGGTACGAGTCATGTTTTCAGTAAAAAGAAAATTATAATATAGCATATTTTGTCAGGAAAGAATCGATATTAGGCTGGTCGTGGAAAGTGCTATAACCTCTAAGCTATCTAAGCTATATATCAAAACAAGGCTTCTATTCTGACTAGCTATACTGGCGAGGTTGTATTCTATCACAGAGTAATTATCCCTGTAGTAGTCGTGAAGAGTACCGTAACTACTCTAGCTACCTCCTACTTACACTGTAACATGTCTCTAGCAAGTATGAAGCTCTATTAGGGTTATGACTCTTCACGTAAAGACCAACCCTCAAACAGTCGTGAAGAGTACCGTAACCACTATTTGCCACCCATACATACCAAAAACGGGAAGTCCATCTCCTCCAGCGGCTTACCATCTCTCTCCTCCAGCGTCGGACGCTTCTGACCCCACTCTCCCGACCATGCCTCAATCTCCTTTCTCATAGTCCAGCCCACCTCAACCTTCACGTCCTTGAACCCAACATTACGCATCATCTGCTCCATCTCCTTTGCCGGAATACCATGTCGCTCCACCCCTGACATCTTCGCCTCCGGATGAAACCGCCTTGCTAGTGGCCCAAAATCCTCGAAATCTGTCAATGCTACGACGCCACCAGGAGCTAAACACCCTTTCATTGTGGCTAGCAGCGGTTGCATATCTGGCACATGGTGGAGCGTCAAGTGGCTGACAATCAGGTCGAAGCGCATACGTGGTCCTTCTGGTGCGGAGGTGTCGGCTGAAGGCAATCGAGGGTCATCCGGGTCTTCGAGCATGATGCAGACAGGAGTGATGTTGTCCGGGGCCGATGGCTGGGAGAGCTTCTGTGTAATGGCGTTGATCATGCCCTCGGATGCATCGACGGCGAGAAGGCTAGAGACGTGGGGTGCAAGCAGGAAGGAAAGTAGACCTATGCAGAGGACTGATCAGGGAAGTTCTGCTGTAGAGTGCTTTTGGTCGTCGTAGGACTTTCCGCGACGGAATATGCGCCACCAGTGGGAGAAGGGGGCGAAGGTGAGGAGTGGGTGTCAAGAGGGGCCATACCTGTGCCACATCCGATCTCGAGGACATGCGGCCCTGCGTGCGAGGACGGGTGTGCTGTAAGAACGTACAGTCTCAGCTTTCAGTTTTGACGCCTTTGCTACAGGTACACGTATGTAAAAGACTGGTCTATCACGACTGCAAACCACCCAAAGCGCAATACAAGCATGGAAAGCCTTGATCATGCTGGGGTGTTCTGTGTCAAAGAAGCTATACCAAACCATCAGACCGAGACCTCCTCACGTGAAACCTCCACTGCTGGACCATCTGCCCCTGGTCTCTTGTTTGATATATGCAGATAGCATAGAAAGGAAGGGTATTATATACCTGCGCCATTCTTCCTTTCACTCTGCTTCAACGATGGCACACGTTCGAGCAACGCCGTCAGGGCTCCAGCGCTAGCTTTGTGCACATCCGGGTTCGAGTCCCAGGCCGCAGCCTCTGCGTCGAAACGTAATGAATTGATGGTAGGATGGGAAGCTGGAAGTGGTTGTGCCATCCAGAGGATAATGTTCAAAGCTTGGGAGCCAGTATTTCCAAGACAGATTGGAGATCGCGCTGATTCCTGGGCTGCACTTTTTAGATACGGCACGATGTTGGTGTCTCTATCGCACGATACTTTGCTGAGTCGGGATTGATGGTGTGGTGTGGTGGCGGTATGATATATGATGGCTTGGTGAAACGATTGTCGTCGTCGGCACTCCAAAGGCTCCCGTCTCCACTTCCCGACGGCATCACTCACATCTATACCTGACTTCTTCAAGAACATTTCCTCTTCTGGTCGTCTACGTGCCGTGCATTCTACGTCTGGAGGGTTGCTGTGTCACCTATCGTTCACTTATTCTTCATTCACTAAATTTTGTATTTCGTTGTTGGTTGACTAGGTTGTACAGTACAATCGATTTGACTTGCTGTGCTGCATCAGAGATCTTCTGAGCAGGTGAGATGACTACCGTACCCTTCCAATGGGGCGAAGAGCTCTGGCGCCACTCCAATCCCTCAACCACAAACATCCACACTTTCCTCTATTATGTCAACAAAGTTAACGAGGCACACACATCGTTTCCACCTCTCAACAATTATGCCGCCCTTCACGCTTGGAGTGTCGAGCATCCCAGCGATTTTTGGCGTTGCTGCTGGCACTTCCTTGGCGTCCGCCACTCTACACCCTTCAGCACAGTTGTCGACGAATCAGCACCTATGTTTCCTCGACCGAGCTGGTTTGCAGGAGCGAAGCTGAATTTTGCAGAAAATCTACTCTACCCTAATTGTGGTGCGGCTGGCGTGGACCAGGACACTATTGCTATCATCGCTGCTACAGAGACATTACGCGATAAAGTGACGTGGCGAGAGCTGCGTGAGCGAGTACGAGCGTGTCAAGCAGGTCTGCGCCGTCATGGTGTCTCCGTTGGGGACGTGGTCGCAAGTTATGTTGGGAATCATGTCAATGCTGTGGTGGCGATGTTGGCTGCTACGAGCTTGGGCGCTGTGTGGACAGGTGTCAGTCCTGATAGTGGAGTCGCCATGGTAGTCGAGAGACTGCGACAGATTGGGGTCAAGGTCTTATTCTGTGACGACGGGCAATTCTACAACGGGAAAAGGTTCGAGATTGGGGATAAAGTCCAGGAGGTATTGAATGCATTGGATGGGGTCAAGGCTTGTGTTGTTTTCGACGTCGTTGGTGCTGGAGTTAAGGCAGTAGAAGGAGGAGATTGCAAAGTGCTTGACTATGCCGACTTTTGTGCTGAGAGTGAGGACGAAAAGCAGAAGGAGATGGAGTTTGTGCAACTGGAAGCTAATCATCCTGTCTATGTATTATACAGCTCTGGCACGACAGGTAGACTACTGCCTCTGATGTCCTCGGTTATCTGCTGACTCTCAAATTTTCAGGAGCACCTAAGTGTATTGTGCATGGAGCTATCGGAACGCTTCTCCAACACAAGAAAGAGCACATACTGCACTGCGATATCAAGCCGGGCGAACGCGTCTTCTACTACACCACGGCGACCTGGATGATGTGGCATTGGCTCATATCCGGACTAGCTGCCGGGGCGACTCTAGTCCTCTACGATGGATCACCAATGCGCTACATCTCCCCACCACCATCTACCGACACCTCCCATAATGCAACAAAATCTGCGGAACACCCCACAACTTCATACTCCAATCAATTAGCGATGCCAATGCTTCTATCCGAGCTCAAAATTTGTCATTTTGGCACGTCTGCAAAGTACCTTTCTATACTGGAGCAATCGTCGCTCTTTCCAAAGCTTCCCCCGTACAACATCGACCTCTCCTGTCTTCGTGCGATATACAATACCGCTTCGCCATTGGCTCCTTCCACCTTCCGTTATGTCTACAAAGCCTTTGGACCTGACATCATGCTCGCTAGTATAACAGGAGGCACAGACATGTAACGGGAATGGCTTTCCTTCACACCTTTACCACAGCTAATCTTAAGCATAGTATCTCTCTATTCGGAGCAGGCGTCCCCATCCTCCCCATCCACGCCGGCGAGATCACAGGCCCAGGCCTCGGCATGGCTGTTCGTGCCTTCTCCCCTACCGGCGAAGACATTACCTCTTCCGGCCAAGCAGGCGACCTCGTCTGCACCGTCGCATTTCCCTCACAACCCATCGCTTTCTGGGGCAAAGACGGAGAAGCGAAGTACCGTGCCAGCTACTTTGCCCATCCTTCATTCCCAGGCATTTGGCATCACGGCGACTTTGTAGCCTTCAGCCCCACGACCGGCGGCATGATGATGCTGGGTCGTTCCGATGGGGTCCTTAACCCTGCTGGCGTACGTTTCGGTAGTGCAGAGATCTACAACGTTCTACTCGCGAACTTCGCTGGGCGGATCTCGGACGGTCTTTGTGTAGGGCGGCGGCGCGCGGGCGAGGTGGATGAGGAGGTGGTGCTATTCGTCAAGATGGAGGATGGTGTAGACTTCAATGAGGCGCTGGTGAAGGAGATCAAGGGCGATGTGAGGTCGGCCTTATCAGCAAGACATGTGCCCACCCTGATCTCACAATGTTGGGTCATCCCTGTGACCCAGAATGGAAAGAAGATTGAGAGTGTGGTGAAAGGGATTGTATCAGGAACGGGTAGTGGCGTTGGGGCGAGTGTTGCGAATGCGGAATGCTTGGAGTGGTATAAGGACTGGGCAGAAAAGAATTGAGAATGAGGATGATGAGAGGAGAAAGGTGTGAAGCAGATGAGACTAAGGTCGTCCTTATACTACCACCCTGGCCATCTAGAGTGCTGGAAGATCAACCCAAGTCGAGGCTTTTGCTTTGACTGTTCGTGATGAGGGTGCGCGCCAAGCAAAAAACCCCACAGTTCCCCTCATACAACTGGTTAGGGGGGCTTGTCGTCATCATCGCAGAACACCCTCCATCTGTTCCTCTTACTTCTGCTCAAAGCAAGCAACGATCACGATGTCTCAAACCACCCAGCCAACGGACGGCTCCTTCGACAAGCCCGTCGCAACTCTCGACGTATGTAGACCGCCCTTACCGCCCACGTAGTATCCAATCCACCTCTTCCATACTAATTCTACGACCCTCCAGACCTCCCTCGCCCCCCGCCTCCCCACAGTCTGCCACACCCTCTTCACCGCAAAAAAAGCCAAGAGGATCACCTTCGCCGAACTCGCCAAAGCCATCGGTCGTGAGGAAGTCGCAGTTGCAGCCATTTTCTACGGCCAAGCCAAAGCTTCCGAGGCTGATGCAGACAAGCTTGCCGAGCTGCTCGGTTTGGACAAGGAACAGCTGAAGGAGGATCTGTATGCGTGGCCGGATAGAGGGAGGGCGGTGGAGATGCCGCCGAAGGATCCGTTGATCTACAGATTGTATGAAATTATTCAGGTATGTATGGCTGCAGCAGGAGAAGGAACGAGGGAAGTCCTGGTTTGATTTGGTTCGGTTTGCTGATCTGTGGTTGTTATAGAACTATGGTGCACCGATGAAGGCGGTATTGAACGAGAAGTTTGGCGATGGTATCATGAGTGCGATCTCGTTCAGCATGAAGATTGAGAAGGAAACGTGAGTGTCTATCCTTTGCTGAAGCTCAGTAAACGGATCAAATGCTAATTGGTATATGCTTGTAGCGACGACAAGGGCGATTGGGCTAAGATCACCATGAGAGGCAAATGGTATGATGTCTTCCACCATGATGTGATCTTTCAGCGACTAACATCAAACAGGCTACCTTTTACGCGCTTCTGATCTGTAGCTCGAGCCATTATTTACATATATCTAATCTAAGATCTACCCTTTTGCGTCATCAGCGCGTCTAACTCGCGTGATCCCGTTTTCGATGTTGTTTTGTGGGGCATATCAAAACAAAGGTATGTATCTGGCGAGGAATGCTTCTGCTCCCTGATACGCACCTTGCCCGATATGCCTTAGTAAGTACTGCTGGAAGTCTATATGCTCTACGTCGGTCACCAGCAGAACCTGACACGACAATAACAGCTACAATATGGGTCACGCCCACTCAAAGTCTTCTCCAGCAGCAGCATCCAGCACACCGTCAAACGAGTCACCACCAAGCAGCGCAGGCTCAAGCGCAACCTACACATACAACATACGCGACTCCAACGCCAGCAGTATCCGTAGCACCTCCTCCACATCAAGAGCCAGCTTCCACACCACAAGGAGCTTCACCAGTCTTGCAGGTCGCGGTCTAGCTTCCACAACATCGACACTCACACCAATCAACACAAACCCGACTCAATCGATGCGACCACGAGAGCTGCATCATCTTTCCTATCTCATCGATCCAAATGAGCTTGACTCTGGCTGGAAAGTGCGCTCGCCTTCAGGCAACCTCCTTAGCAAGCAGGGATACTTTACGCGTGACGATCGACCGCTGAGTTTGAGGGAGAGACAGGAGAGGATTCGTGCTGGATTGGCAAGTCCTGCGTTAAGTCCCGTGATTCAGGAGGGCGCGACTTCGGCGACTCTGAGTGATGATGATGGTGTGAAGGACAGGGAGGCACTACGGGGTGTGCTCAAAGAGAAAGGCGTTAACGTTAGGACCATGGAGTTGGCGTTGGAGAAAGAGAAGAAGCGGAAGAGCAAGAAAAGGACTGGAAGCTTGCTGTGCTATTGAGTTGGTCGTCCATTGATGCAACGACAAGTGTTACGCGCCGACGACGACGACGATGACGACGGTGATGATGATGATGATGATGCCAGAGGTCGGGTGTCTCGAAATGCGGGAAGGATGAAGGAGCTTGACTGATGATTGGACGCAGGGTCAATTGGTTCGTCGGGTGTTTTAACTTATATTTGGTGTGGGTCAGGCTGCGTTGGTATAAGATAGCAGAAGATCCGAAGCAACGATGGCACATGTCGGAATTCGTTGATTCTCACATCAAAACCTCACTTTTTCAAGCGTTTCACTTACTAACGAAACACTCACGAAACACTAATGAACCTTATGGTGACTCATCCATCTTTGCTTCCACGCATTCGTTAGCCACCTTCACTGAGCTCAGACTACGACCTCCTACATCAAAGCTATTCCCTTCCCATCACTATATCGGATACACTAGAGGTCGTTTGATTTCTCTTGCCTCAAATACTTATTTCTGCGGCCGCGTCGACATTCAACGAAACCCACAATGCCCTCAGCGCCAATTCTCTCCTTCACCCCAAAATGCACCACGCCATTGGATCTGGACACCTATATCAAGCAATCCACCTCTCCAGATGAAGGGATCCTGATCGACCTCAATCCGCCCCCTCTCCCTTGTCTCTACTCTTCCCGCGGATGCAACAAGACGTTCGACCTCCCAGAAGAGCTGGAAGTCCACGTCCGCGCCACAATCACCACCGACCATGATCACGAGTGGTGCGCCAAATGCGAGCTTGGCTTCTACAACCTGAAAGAGCTCAAACGACACTGGGTGACCTGCCCAAATGATGTTCATCATCACTGTCCTGTCTGTGGTTACTTCGAAGTCAAAAGTGACGGTAGCTTGGAGATTCATGTCCAACGGGATCATGGGAACGTCAGGCCGGGCGAGAGTAAGATGTTGAAGTGTTTGGCGTGTGACGTGAAGGTCTACGGTGCCATACCCATGCTGCAGCACTTTCAGGTTGGTACTTGTAAAGGATTGACACCGATCAAGGAGGACAACAACGCCACTGTTGAGGAGCTGGATACTAGAGGAGGCGTGGGCGAGAAAGCTTGGCCCAGCTTGGGTACAGCTGCGACGAGCTCACCGGAAAAGCAGAAGACGACAGCGAGCACAATTCGAGTCTTCAATCCGATCAAGAAAGAGAAGAAGGTGAAGCTGAATATTCACAAGTTCACTGCTGAGGAGCGTGCTGTGATGAGTTATGCCACGCCTGCAATTGCTCGAGAGGAGATGGCTCGGCCGGCTGGAGTTGGTTGGGGTGATGGAGGTGAGATTGGAAGGCCTTCTGATCTTGACTGGTCGACAGCGGGGTCCAAAGTCGCGGAGATGGCGCAACCACAGCCTGCAGTTGACGTGTCTGGCCTGAAACGTGGCAAGATAGCAAGGAATGTTAATCCAGCGATTGCCCTCCCAGTTCTGCCAGAACATAAAAGTCTCAGCACATCTCCATCTCATCAGACTGTCTCTCATACCCAGACATCTACAGCCCCCACGAAAACGTCGACGCACCGCAACACAACCACGAAGCCGTGCCATCCCGCCCCAACACTACTCCCCTCACGCGAGCCAAAAGCACTACAGGCACATCTAAGTGTCGCCAATGTCGTTCCCACCACTAAAGCCTCACCATCCTCAACTCCAAGCCCTACGAGCTCCGCCCTCAGCCCTCACGCACAGGATATATGGGACACGCCAATCCCTTCTACATCCACCTTCACGCCGTCCACCTCTTCGTCCTCATCCAACTCAGCCAACGCCAAGAGTGACAATTGGTTCGACACCGTAAACAACTCCAACCCTGTGGCGTCGCGTTATGCAAAGAAGTCCAGGCTGACCAAGCGACCACAAGGAGAAAAGGCTACTTCGCAACGACAATTTCAGGACAAGGGGAAAGGGAAGGATGAGTGGGTCGATGCAGTACAGCTGCGGAAGATGCACCTCGACCAGACGAGGAAGAATATGCAGAGTGAGGTGGAGAAAGTGGAAGGAGAGGTGAAGAATGTCAGTGATTGGTGGTGAGGTGGGGGAGCTAGAGCTAGGAAGAAAAGGTGCAATTGTAGTATTGCAGCGATATGATGGTGTCGAACTACCACGACACACGTCGGCCAGAGTAGATGACTGCGGCGTTTCAGACATAGTGAATAAGATAGCGTGCTACTGCCTCTCCGGGCTGAGCCTGAACCTAAGCCTGCATACCTAAGCCTGCAGTCAATGTACGTACAGTTGTGATCCGTAGACGACATCTGCCGCGTGCGTATTCAAGACGAAAGAGTTACTCCAAGTCCCTCAGATAACCGCCTCGCCCGCACGCTTGATCCCACTACCCTACAGATGTGATCCGTAGACCACAAGTGCCGATCGATAGCCCTGTCGTATACTGTGGTCGACGCAGACTCGTTCGCAGCTGAAGAGTGACATTCAATGCCCAACTGAGGCGATAAGGCATGAGAAGGCACGGGAAGGGGTAGCTCACTGCTGGAGGCTGCTTTAAGAAGAGGCTGCCTCAATGTCAAGGCAGAGGTGAACGATGAGTAAAGGTTGCATCGTGGATCTTGGCTAATCACGCGCTGCTTCCGCAAGTTGTTTCGTAGCTGGAAGGCGTGGGTAAGGTAGAGAGGAATACAAGTCGGTTTGACGGGCTGCGACCGCCTTGATTGTGTGTTTAAGGCGCCTTGATTATGATTAGTGTATCTCTGTCGAGCTACATGACGAACCTCGTGCGTTCACAATTAGGGACGCCATACTGCCAATGCGAATGCCATCGCAATCCTGATCCCATTTCGTCGAAATCTAAACTTCTAGCCTTCTAGCCCTCTATCCCCACGGGTGAACGCCACATTCTCACGCCACGTAATCAATGCCAATCCTAACAAACACTATGCACCCCATCACTCAAAGTTTCGTCTTCACAGCCTCAAGCCTAAACTTCACATCCTTCAACACCTTCGTCACTGGCTTCCACTCATCAAACTGTCTCACCAACTCCTTTGCCTCCTCCTGCAGTTTCGTCTTCACCACATCCTCCTCCAACAACCCGCGCAGCGCCCAAGGAAGGAGGTACGGATTATTCGCCGTCGTCGCAGGTTCGTAGTCTGCTTGTATGACAATTTCGGGCCGTTGAGTCAGAGGCAGATCAGCCGAATCAAGTGCCCAGGAAATGCCGAGATCGTAGACGGCCTGGTCCTGATAGATTGTGCTGTGGCCTGCGCCGCCGTACAGAGATCCTGCTAGTGGATTCGAAAGTTCACGGATTAGGCCGTGGTCACTACCGCCCAGATTTCGGACCTTGAGCGCGAAAGCGACGAGGTGCGTGAGGAAATTGGGAGCGTGAATATTGCCGTCGACGAAGACGGCGCGGAAGATGTAGGGGTGCGAGACTGTGTTGAAGAGGGAGGATTCGAGGCTGACTAGTTGGTCGTCGATACTGCCTACCAGTGCGACGCGAACCGCGTTGGGCGTGTGGTCAAGACAGGTGCCTAGGGCGGAGGTGTATGCGGTGGAAACGGTTGAGGTAACGGTGGCGAAGGAGAAGAGCTCCCCTGCTACGGAAGCTGGTGGAGAGAGGAAGCGGGATTGGAGAGAGCTGAAGGGGCCGAGGGAGATGCCGGCCATGGCTGTGATGGCGAGTCGTGCTGGTGTTGTCGTTAGCAAGGATTCGGCAGGATCAGAAATTGAAAATACCTTGACTGCTTACATGCCCACCCTCAAGCAGCCTAGCCATGAGCATTATGCTCACTGGCACACCTTGAGAGTGGGACGCAATGACCACGAGATCTGCCTTGCCAATCTGTGCAAGACTGTCTGACAAGAGCTTCCATAGGTTTTCGACTCGATCTGCAATCATCCCTTCACCTTCCAATGCCACTTTCTCGATATCGCAGCTATATCCTTGCGCCTTTGTCCATGCCTCAACGGCTGCAGCAGCACCACTTGCAAACCTGACGCTGGTGCCACTAGGCGGTCCTGGAGAGGGGAGAGGTTAGCTGCGGTGTCATCGCTTGTATGTTATCGCTCGAGCACAGCGTGTTCAGTCGTGTTCATACCAAAGATTTTCCTCCACATAGGAATAGTAGGGAAAAAGCCGTGCACGCCAATGACAACAGCTCTCTTCAACCGTATCGGTGTTGCCTGTAGAGTCACGTGTTGTGGAAGTGATAGTGAAGTGCGTCGTGATCCTGCGCGGACTAATGCTGAACGTCCTAAGCTGTATAGGTGTCCTTTGTAGGTGGCTGCTTTTGCCTTTACGAAAGTAGCCTGCACGCGAGGCAAGACAAGATTAGGCTGTTTTCGTTCATTGCTGGCTACACCCTGAACGGCTGTGATTTCAGCTGCTACAGCACTTTCAGTATCCAGCCTTTGCTCACTGCCAGAAGGACCAATCATATTTGGTTGTGTGCGAAGTGAGACACCTTCCCATACGGCGGCACTCATCGCGGCCACAGACGGTACTGGGGAAATGCTTGATACTGGTGTGCTTGTCTCCTTCGGCATTTGTTTGGACGCTGGCGTTGGGACAGTCTCCGCGACGGGAGATTGTTCAGCTCCGCCCTCAGATTGCGCCATTGTTCTAGTTTCGCCTTGAGTGCCTGACCAATATGCCCAGCTAGCATAACCTGGCGTAGACGTTAGTGGCACCTGCGATGCTGTTGATTCCTGCGATGCAGCCACCACAGGAGGCGGTGGAATCTGCGCCTTGGTAGTCTGATCACCCATGATGGGCTCAACATTAGATATCTGAGTTGTGGCTCCACTCCACAAACCGAACCAGGAGCTGCGATTGGCCGCATTTGTATCAGCAGAAACAGTACTGAGTGGCGGTGCTTGGTTCGTGGCATCTGTATCTGCCCCGATCGTGTCTCGGACGGCAGTAGACTGTGTTACTAGTCCTTCTGTGGTCGGATCTTGTGCCTGATTAGGAGGGTCTGCTACACTGCCACTCCACAGCCCAAGCCAGCTTCTAGGACGAGCGCTCTTGATGCTTCTCGTACTGCTCCCGGCCGCCCCCTGCTGTTGGCTTGGCTCGGGATCAGGTGGTAATGGCACAGCTTCCGCAGACGGTATGCTCTGCTTTCGTGAATTGTTATTCGATATTGCGCTTGGTCGTGTCAAAGTGTCCTGTTCTGCTTGACCGGTCGTCACGTTCTGGGACTCCTCAGATATGCCCCCCTCTAGCAAATCCGCGCTTGCCTTGCCGAACCAACCAGACCACAACGAGTTCGATATCCCTGCCTCGTGATCCTTTGTCTGGCCTCCTTCATCAGCCATAGCGCGTTTGTCCTGAACTACTGCTGGATCGTCCTTCTCCTGTCGCAATGACAATTGCTCCATCTTGTCCTCTTGTGCCGTGTTCAGTATATCTCCCCTGCCGTTCGTCGTAACATTGAGCTTCGTAGGCGTAGCGATGGCAGGACCCGATTTCCCCATCGTCAAAGTGCGGGACAATCGTGGTGCCGACGTGCTAGGAGATTGGTCTTGGCCAGGCGTGGCAGGTACCGTCCTTATCACAGTAGGGTCGTTAGCTGAGAGTCCAGATACAGCAGCTGCCTTTCCTCGCCAGCTGCCTGTAATCCAGTGCGGATTCGGTGGTCTTGTGTTGACGGCACTCTTCGCAGTGATAGGTTTTGGGCTGACATCTCGTAGCCCGGTGGTTTCCTTAGTGGCATCAGCGGCCAGCGCCTTGTTTGACCGCGCTGCGTTCTTCCTCGGCATCTACCTCAACGATCGCGCGCATACCTGGGGGTGACTCTGGATGCGCGCTGTACAGTAAAGATGAATCGGCGTCACGTCACTGACTTTATCGATAAGAGTGGAGCTTGTTTCAGGGATCAGCAAGCAGCCGATCGACGATCTTCACGTCTGTTTCACTTCGACGGATTGAATTGTCATACACCACAAAGCTAGAGATGTCCTAGGAGAGTGCCGTAAGGGATCCGGCCACACAGTGAAGTCCTTGCGCATACGACCGTTGATTATCCCCATCCTATCAGACAAGAGTCGGCGTCGTACTATCACACACTACTAGTCTAAAAACCTAGGAGAGTGCCATAGTCGACTTCTCCTCCATCGTTCCCTTCCCTATGCCAATCAGTACCAAGTCCCCTTACATAACGAGACTCGATGCTAAGAGCATCGTTGGCACACTCGCTTCTTGACAGGCCGAGGCTGCGGACGGTGGTGACCTAAGACATCAACACGTACTTTTATGTCATTGGCGTTATGCTAGGATCAGTGCGGAATGGTATGTTTATGCAGATGAACGCTGTAAGGATGAGCAGGTTTCACGTCACTGCCTATATCGATAAGAGTCGGGTGATGTAGCAGTGATGGCAGGTGTTTCGGAACGGCCAGTCTTGTTTCAGATCTAGCACACGTGAAACAATGCAGGGCTTCAGCTCTTGCCTCTTCTCTTCACAACCCGCCCACCGGCCATCCTTCACATCGTTTGCTACATCAGATTCACCCTCTCCTGCAGTTTGATTTTCCTAACGAGAATCTTCACGAAATCCGGCACTAGACTGCTACTAGACATTGCATAGACTCTCCTATAATCTGCCCGAAAGGATGTCTATCAGCCGCCCACGCTTTATTGGCCCGTACGGTACTGGAGCAGAGGCACACAATGCGTTCAATTTCCAACACGAGATCAAGGGATTTGTGAGCGAGGTGCTCAACGGGATCGAAGACGACGAACGTAAGGTTCAACTAGCAGCCGAAACAGAGCGTCTCCATCGACTCTTCGACCACAGCGGAGATTGGTACCGTGAGATGGCTACCAGGATCTGTCCGTGTCTCCACCTTCCCCTTGGAATAAGCACTGGCTCCGACATCATTGACAAGCTTCGGGTGACACTCTCAGCATATGTTTTGCCTTATTCAGCATCGTCATCGGATTCCGCCTACAGACAAGCATACCTCTATCGCACTGTCTCAGGGAGCCTTCGATCACTCTTTGTAAGTACCGGCAAGAACTCCAATCTCGATGATTTGAAGGAGCACTTCATTGATCAAGCGTTGTTCGTGTTTCGTGGTCAGTAACGAAGCCGTGGGTGGCGGCGGTGACTCGACTAATGCACCCAGATCAATCACGGGTCTCGATCATTGTCAGCGATGGACCGACGGATGACGCTCAGGATGGATTGCTCGATGCTACATGTTCCCTCATCAACAACTGGGACGATGGACACGACAAAGTGTGGTCGAAAGATGAGAAGCAGGACAAGGAGTTTCAAGAACTGCAGACTGTAATCAAGTTGCTCAGAAAGGAAACGCCAGAGGCAAGCCTGAGAGAAAATAGAAGAAGAGGCGACGAGAACGAAGTCAGGAACAGAAATCAAGCGCGGATCAACGTGGCCTTAGATCACGAGGAGCGCTACTAGAAGAGACCCTCACAGTACGATGCTTGGCGGTAGGATCAATTCTTACTCGCTCGACCGAACAGCATGTCACGCATGACGAGGGAAGTATGGAACATGTGTGACCACTACGAGTTCGCATTTTCAGGCAACAATGTCGTCTGAAAAAGCGAGGGATTGTGGAACGGAGCAAGAGCTAGGTCGACGGGAGACTGGAACACAAAAGCGAATCTTGGGGTTCTCATAGGATACACGGGACGGCATGCACAATGAGAAGACGCTTAGGTAGCACGGAACCATGACTATGATTCCGCTGAACTAAGAACATCAGCTCGTACCGCAATAGCAGCAACACTGTCCCCCTCGCGCTATTCCTTCGCATACACAATTGCAATTTCACTCTCTATGTCCATTCGCTATTTTCACCCGTGAAGCCTCCCCCGAAGCCTCCTACGAAGCCTCCCGCACAACCCGCATTTGAGAGTATCTCCCTACTGGTCAGACGTCTCGAAGATGCACATTCGGCATTAGCTTTTGCCCTGGTTGTGCCAAGGGCGCAACTCTCTGCTGTTCAGATTCGTCGATACTACGATGAGCATCTTGCTATCGGTCGTACAAGCAGGCCTTCAGCAGCAGACGCTTACGAACCGGAACAAACAGCTCTTGAGGCAGACAATCAAGACCGCGAGGATACGATTGACTGGGCACATCGACTGCCAAGGGAGTACGGCAGTGTCATGCACGCGTTCGCCCAGGGGGATCAGGCTTCCCTCGGTCTTGACCTGCGTCTTCTGACCAAGGACAACGATGCGTTCAGAACAATGGCTGACAGGTTCCGACGTTTTCTCAGGAGAAGCTTAGGTCCAGCCGCCGTGGAGCTGTTGCCTGCCCTCGAACTCTGGAGACCGGAAGGCAACGCGATGAGGGCATTGTACGAGGAGCTACAGAGATTGACGCGTTAATGATCAAGAAAGGTGACAATATTGGACACAATACAGTTGGTTGCGGGAAGGGTAAGGTATTCTGTGAGGGTCTGTAATAGTGGTGGAAATGATTCTACGGAGCGTGAAAAGCTGGTGGAGTGACACTACGGTGTGATTATACTATGATATGATGAACAGTATCAAGAGATTGCTGCAAGGTCTGCAGAAGCATGTACATTATGCTTATGCTGGCTCATGTGTCAGCAAAGTATGTGGCTCTTTGGGCAATCCCATTTGCTTCATCAGCGCGTCACATGAGGAACGTCAGGAACGATTTTCGGCTTGAGTCCGCCACCGACATCTGGAGCTCGTGGTGTTTTGTGGAGAATCTTGAAACAATGATCGGCGTGATCCCAAGGTTTTCACGTGCCTCGGCATCGAGAAAGAGTTTTTGAGTCCCCAGCAACAACATCTCTAGCTCTTCACAGTACACACATTCCCAGCGCATCGGTCTCTTCATCGCAGGCAAATCGTCAAGATGGGTTTCAAGAAGAGCACCGGCAAAGGTATGATCTCCCGCGACGAAAACTGCATGCAGCACGCGTCTTGCGACTCGTCCTTCGTCCTTGCCACCCTTCAGTGGAACTTTGGGATCATGCTTTGCTAATGTGCTGTCAATAGGTCGTCTCGACAAGTACTACCACTTGGCCAAAGAAAAGGTGAGCAAATACGAGTAAAATCCGATGAGATCAGTCAAAGCACGCCAAACGCGGTCAAAGTCGAACCAAGCATGCTGGCAGCCTCCTAACAGCAGTAGGGATACCGCGCGCGTGCCAGCTTCAAACTCATAGCTCTTAATAAGCGCTATCATGTTTTGGAAAAGTCTAGGTAAGCCTCCTGCTTCGTAGCGGCTTCGAAAGGTCGCTCGAATACCAAAAACAAAAAACCGTGCTAAACGCTCAAATTCAGAGTCCTTATCGATTTGTGCGCTGCACCCGGCTCGTGGATGCAGGTGGCCGCGGAGGTGATGCCACCAGGGAGTCTTATCGTTGGTTCGTTTCAGTCCGAAGCAAAATTTAAGACTTTTTTGGATTTTTCTGCTAAATTACTTTCGTAGGTGTTGATCTGAGTCCGATCAAGCCAATACCGCGCTGCATATCCTTTCAATCGGACATTACGACAGACAAGTGCCGTGCCACGATAAGAGGGCACTTGAAAACCCTGAAAGCGGACACAGTCCTCCATGATGGTGCGAGATCTTCCAAAAATGGCCGCTTCCAAGCCTATTCCCTGGACGTATTTAATAATAACTTCCTCAATTTCAGGTGCGCCTAATGTTGGAACTGCATGGGTCCAGGACTCTTTCAATCAAGCTGAGCTTGTGCTCCAATCCCTACGACTCGCCACAGACTTTTTGGCTCCAGGTGGCAACTTTATCACCAAGATTTTCAGATCCAAGGATTACAATTCCCTATTGTGGGTCTTCAACCAGCTCTTCACGAAGGTTGAGGCAACTAAGCCTCCAGCGTCTCGTAACGTGTCTGCTGAAATCTTCGTGGTGTGTCTTGGCTACAAGGCACCAAAGAAAATGGATCCTCGTTTCCTGGATCCAAAGGCAGTCTTCGCAGAACTTCCAGCAGCGGCACCCAACAATGAAGCCAAGGTGTTCAACCCTGAGGTAAAGAAGAGGAAGCGTGAAGGTTATGAGGATGGGGAGTATCTGCAATTCAAGGAGGCTCCTGCAAGCGAGTTCATCCAGACAACAGATCCTATCCAGATGCTGGGAAGCCTCAACAAACTCAATCTCGATCAGCAACCGAATGGCGACATCGCATTGGCGACTCTTAACAGGCTCCCAGAGACGACCGAAGAAATTCGGAACTGTTGTAAGGATCTAAAAGTGCTTGGCCGCAAGGATTTCAAGCTGCTACTACGCTGGCGTCTCAAGGTCAGAGAAATCTTCGGCTTCGCCACAAAGAAGAGGCAGGCAGAGGAGGATGCTGCAAAAGCTGCGGTGGAAGTGGCTGAAGTGGAGAACATGGATGAAGAGCTCAAGATGCAGGAAGAATTGCAACGCATCAAGGATCAGTCTGACTCGAAGAAGAAGAAGGAGAAGCGAAAGGACAACGAACGCAAGCGAAAAGAGATTGTCCGCATGCAGATGAACATGACCACACCAATGGAGATCGGTACCGAGCAAGCAGGACCTTATGGTGAAGATGCCATGTTCGCACTGAAGTCAGTGGACAAGTCCGACAGTCGTGGATCCATTGTCAATGGCAGAATGCACAGCATCGTATCGAAGGAGGCTGAAGAGGAGACGAGCGAGGAAGAAGAGACTGACGATGAAGGCGATGGTCTGGAAGCAGAGCTGGACATGATGTACTCGCACTTCCAGGAGAAGCGAGCTGAAGTTGATGCCAAGTACAAGGCGAAGAAGGCGCGCAAGGAGCATAACGACATGTTCGAGGACTTCTCAGATCGTGAATCAGTCAGTGATGAGGATGACATCGTGCAAGATGAGGAGAGTGACGACGAGTCGGATGACGATGCAGAGGAGACGAAGCCGTTGTTCTACGAAACGCAAGGAGTTGGTCAAGGTGCTAGTGGTCTATCGCAGCGAGCCTCGATGTTTTTTGATCAAGACATCTTCAAAGGTATTGACGGTCTCGATGGAGTCCTACATGCAGACAGCGGCGTTGAAGATATGGGAGAAAGCAGCTCCGCCGACGACATCAAGTCTGGCGCATCTACGAAGAAGTCCTCCAAGAAATCAGAAACCAAACCAGCAGTCGATGGCGGCGACGAAAACGACACGGACATCATCGAAGTCGTCCGCGCCCCCTCCCCCGACCCCTGGGCCGACGACGCCACCGCCGAACCCATGACCAAAGACGGCCGCCCCGACATCGACATCATCACCGCCGAAGCCATGACCCTCGCGCACGACCTCGCCTCGGGCCGCATCTCCAAAGCCTCCCTCCTCGACGACAACTTCAACAAATACTCCCTCCGCGACGTCGACGGCCTCCCCGAATGGTTCCTCGACGACGAAGGCCGCCATTCCCGTTTGCAACGCCCTGTCACAGCAGCTGCAGCTGCAGCTATCAAGGAGAAACTGAGGGCGCTGAATGCACGACCGATTAAGAAGGTGAGGGAAGCGAAACAGAGGAAGATATTCAAGGCGGCGCAGAAGTTGGAGAAGCTGAAGAAGAAGAGCGCCATGTTGGTGGAGGATGAGGGGTTGAGTGAAAAGGACAAGGCGAGGAGTATTGAGAAGATGATGGCGAGGGCGGCGAAGAAGAAACCGCAGCAGAAAGTCACGTTGGTGGTGGCGAGAGGTGGGAACAGGGGCATTAGTGGAAGGCCGAAGGGAACGAAGGGGAAGTATAAGATGGTGGATGCGAGGTTGAAGAAGGATTTGAGGGGGCTGAAGAGGGCGGCGAAGAGGAATAAGAAGTGAGGTGGCATGGTGGATGGTCAGGTTTAGAGTAACTGGTCATAAATGGAATGTCGATGTGCATGTTTATAAGCTTCACAGGCTTCATCTGATACATCCCTTATCATGTCGTCAGAATGAAGGCAACGACATCATCTCGCAACGCATTTGCTTTTGCCATATATATTCCTCTCGTCCACACCCTTTCACTTTACATCTGCTCCCTCCAAATGCCTCGCTCAAATCTTCCTTCGCTCTACACGCTAATCGTCCTGAAAACCCCCAACC
>Ga0058698_10000462_pt1 | contig 22564 bp, 21 predicted proteins | sample AgamicAsSfe_FD_67288 | JGI IMG/M metagenome (GOLD analysis project Ga0058698, IMG submission 67288) | Agave microbial communities from Guanajuato, Mexico - As.Sf.e | ecosystem: Host-associated > Plants > Phyllosphere > Phylloplane/Leaf | place: Guanajuato, Mexico | collected 2012-05-30
GAATAGTACAACCTGTCAGTACCATGACGCAGTCAAGGATGAGAACGTGTTGCGTATCGAAAAGCTCGAGGAAGAAATGGCCATGATTCGCGAGCACATGCGTGTCCACCAAGGTCGGGACAAAAGCGTACGTAGGCAAATAAGCCAGGCAGGACTACACCTGAGCCAGCTAGAGGCACAACAGACTTCAGCCCCACTTCGTGGACCATCATGAGACATCTCGCTGATCATGTCCGTGGCTACAGTCACTCGCGGAGCATGCGAATACAACAGTTCCCGACTTTGCGCTTCATTCCTTACCTCGATGCAACGCACCTGCCATGCCAATACGCAATGCCGTTGATGCAGGCATAGTCACATGGGAACAAGCAGCGAGTTGGTATCAAAGGTAGCTAGAACCGAATCTCCTGTAAATCCTCATATCACTGATTAGCGACAGCTTCTTTTCTGGTAGTGTATGAGGGCTCCAATTTATCGTTTGAACCACACTAAATGGCATAGCAATATCTTGTACCCATATTTTGCGAGAAGACAGATACCATTGCATCAGTGTCTTCACGGAGTCCGTGAGAAATCCTCCAGTCCTACTCAAGGGTGAGACATACACTGACTTTGAAAAAGAATTCTGTTCGATGCCATTGTTAGCATTGGCTGTCGTGCTAACGAGGGGTTCAACACAACGATTTATCGTCGGTTGCAGTCTAGAGTTCGCGACCATATCACCAATATGCTTATTAACACAAGCGTTCCTACAGTAGAGGATGTACAAGCGATCGCATTAGTAGCGGCATACTCGGAGAATGGATTTGTACTAATAGCAACAGCCCTTCGCTTCGCCATACAGATCGGGCTACCTCTTGCTGTTGATCAACTCATCGCGAAAAGTCATGCACGGCCAAGGGTTATCACTACCGATGAGCAAAATCTTTACCGGTTATCCAGAGTTTGGCACGGCATCTGCAACCTTGAGCTTTTGTGAGTATGCCACATGCCAAGTCGAAGATTTCTGCTGAAGATGTTCCAGTTTCTCCCTCGACGGAGGCAAACTACCAGGCCTGACTCTTCAGATGTCGTCCAGGAAGATTAGGAGCCTGCTCGTTCATCCGGAACGAACAGCGATAGATATCCGACTTCTTTCGCAAGTCGAGCTCAATATCATCCGTACCGAAGCTTATACCAAGATCATGGGTCGGAACAGTGACTTCATGATTCAACTCAGCGAAGATCAGCTTCGAACTACAGTAGATGACGCTAGAGTTGAGCTGTCACTGTGGCTCGATGAGTGGACCACTATCGCAATGACGGAGCCAGCGCCACACCAACGTGCAATAGCATTACAAAATTTGCAAATCCAACGGGAGTGGGCGATGATGACGCTCTATCTAAAAGCTGTATCCTCGTCAGGGATCGAGAACATTGCAATCATGACCGACTTCCAACGCGACTTCATACGTAAAGCCAAGGAGGCGGCAAGCTGCCACTTACATTACATGCTTCAGTCATCGCTAACACCAACCTCATCGCCTGCATCTCACACTACCACCTCTGGCTCAGCATATCTCAGTACTTTCCGCTGGACGCTTGATTACGTTTGGGCTAAATGCGCCGTATCAGTTCTACTCGTTCTCAGGCTAGCCATTCTTCTCCGCGACCCAGTCCCCTCTGTCATGGCCCTGCTTCGTGACGCGCACCGCGTGCTAGAAGAGTTGAAGACAGTGACCGTCGGCCATATCGCATATTTTCAGATCTTGCAAACCAGCATCGAGAAATGCGAAGCCGCTCTCCGAGAGTATGCAGCGGAACAAAATTCTGATCAAGAAAATTCGATGGCTGGAACAAGAAATGGGGCGGCTGAAGACGAGTTCCAGGGCTATGTGCCAAGCGAGTTTGTGTTCGAGTGGGATTTTCCTGGGTTAAATCTCAAACACATGCCTCTCGGATGGCAAGATCTATTCGTCAACATAGACAGCTTGTTTTGAAACAAGAATTTCAACAAGAAGCGGAAATATATACGCAGGTCATATTCGGATGACTGGGTCTAGTAGCCAAGCATGTACATTATGTGCGGAGGCCAACAAGACATACGACTATCCATTCCATCGCGATACATGCTGCCCAGATGTCGTCTGAAAGGACGATCTCCACTGTGCGTTACTTATAAAACATAAACGAAATCTTCGTTCTTGATATCAGTCAGATCATCGAACGCCTTGTCACCCACCCCACTGGCTTGTGCGTTGTCAGCTTCCTCGGCGTCACCTTCACGCGCAGTTCCCATACTCGTATCAACAACGATCGCCGATTTGCCCATGCTCTCCCTTGTTGCTGCATGCTTCCGGTTCAACAGCTTGATCCAGAACATTGCAAGCAAAATCAGAACAATAATTGCAATAAACAATGCCAAATTGGCGCGCAATCCTCTGTAGTAGTGTGGCTTCTCGGATGGCTTGAAAAGTTGGGGTCCGATGATGTTACCCGCACTAGCGCCGACAAAGAGGATACTAGTCGTTACTTTACGCTTCGTGTCGCCTCCAGTATTCTGGCCGGACCAGGAATAGATGAGCGGAGATATTCCGGGGTAAAATGACGTCTGGGCTTGTTAGTGTTGATCGTTCTGTTTCGGAGAAGCAATGACTTACGAGGTAATATCCGAAAAGCAAGACGCCTTTGTTCGAATCGCCGCGTCCAACGACCATGAGGATAATGATGCCAATGATTGGCGGGATACACAAAAGGATCAAGACCGGGCTCTTTTTCTTGAGCCATGTTGCTAGCCAAGCGCCCCCTATAGTTGCCACAATCTGGACGATGCCGAACGGCATGTTGAAGAGAATGGTTGCAAATTGACCAAATCCGAAACCTGAATACGCGGTCAGTACAGGCGTCACATGTGGCTTGTCTAAGGGGACTGCTCACTCTGAATGATCAAAGGTCCGAATGTAGTGATACCACCACTAGGAATGCTGACAGCCGTCAACATGGAAAACCAAAGCCAAGTCTTGGGATCCATGAAGGCCTCCAATACGTGATCCCACTTCCAGACGCGGGATGCGACACCCATTTGATTCATACGCAGACGCTCGACCGCAATCAGCTTCTCGTGATCATTTAGGAACTTTGCTTCGACAGGAGAGTCCGGCATGAAGAACCAAACGAAGACCGACACGATGACTGTGAGCAGGCCACAAAAGAGGAAGATGATCTGGTATGAGTGCAGGAGGTCCGACTTGATATGTCCCAAACCGTACGAGAGCAAGCTCCCAAGAATGTTGACGATACCTAGCATGGCGTACCAGGCTGCGTTGCGGTTCGTTTGCTCTCCGCGCTTATACCACATCTGGACGACGGCGATGAATGCAGGTGCTATGGTACGTTAGTAGTTGCTATGGTGCCAGTATGAGGGTCTTGCTTACCTATGGCAGCTTCGAAAGCACCCAGTAGGAACCGTGTTGCCATGAGCCCAGCGAAGTCTCTTGCACCCGCCATGCCACACACTTAGTGTAGGCGTATGAAGTCAGTGTATGCGTCACATGCAATTCGTACAGAGACACTCACGAATGACACCCCAGGTGAAGACCATCACACCCATGAACTTTCCCATTCTCAGCTTGACTAGCAGTACAGCAACGACTGGCTGCGCTACTAGCTGAGCAATGTATACAATACTGCCTAGCCATGAGTATTGCTGACTGTTCGGGTCAAGGTTGGCATCCTCGATGAGCCCAAATACGGAAGCGTAGGACAGAGTGGTCTTGTCGAGAGACTGCAGAAAGTAGACACTGAGGAGGATGGGTAATATGACAAGATCGATCTTCTTCAAGACGCGTTTGTTCTCGGCGCTGCATGGTATGAGGTCAGTATACGTTCCACATGAATTCATGTGGGAGTACTCACGATGTTACGACGATGCGTTCGTTCGATGCGAGGAGCGCAGCCGCTTTGTCTTTGCCTTTACCGTTAGCAGCATTGCTAGGCTTATGGATAGATTCTGTGGTTTCGACATTTTCGACATGGTTCTTATCGATATCTGTTGCCGTTGTTGTTGCTGCAGTAGCGTCCGTCGTCTCTGGTTTCGACATCGCAAGAAGAAGTGAGGTGGAGCGAATCCAGAAATGTCTGTAATGCTGCAGCAGTAGTCAGTGGATATGGCCCGACTAAACTTATACGCATCCCCACGGGGACCCCAGACTCCGATCTTAACTCTTTTGGGGGTAGATGCATTGCTCGCGCGCGGCCGAAGAAGCCGGCTTGGCCTTTTCGGCATCGGAAAATGGCACTTTCGTGCGAAGTAACATACGTTGTCTTGCTATAAGTATAATTGATTGAAGTCACGATACTTTGAAAGAGGACAGGTACTGACGACCAGTTTTACATTCATTCTCCATCATGCCAATGCTTGAGCATGTCATCAGCGGCTATCAAGCTGCCGCCGCAACAGAAACATCAAACTCGGGTGTTCAATTGCAGTCTAACTCGGGTGACTTCACATTTACGTTCGATGCATTACGACCTGGCCTTTTCCGAACAACGTTCACCTCACCAAAGCATCTGTTGCCGCCGCACCGAGCTACGCCGGTGCCAGACAAGACCCTGGACCATGCGGATGCAGGCCTGGTCACATCAAACGCTAGTTCAAGAACATTAGCCGTTGATGGCGTAACCGCGAATGTGGACTGGGAAAGTGGCGTACCCATCGTTTCAATCACACTTCCTGGCCAAAAAACACCTATTCACACCGACCTTCCCAACCGTTCGTACGTCGCTGATGGACCTGGAATATCTCATTACACGCGTTACAACAATGGAACCCTCCATCTTGGTCTCGGCGAGAAGCCAGCACCCATGGATCTATCGAACCGTCACTTCGTTCTTTCCGCCACCGATTCTTTTGGCTACGACGTACATCGCACAGATCCCATGTATAAGCACATTCCGCTTCTCATCAATGCTACTCCGGAAGGCTGTGTTGGTATCTTCTCAACATCGCATGCCCGTGGCTTCTATTCTGTAGGCTCGGAGATGGACGGCATGTGGGGGCGTTTCAAGGTCTACCGTCAGGACTATGGCGGCCTAGAGGAGTATCTACTAGTTGGAAAGACGCTACCAGATATCGTACGCATTTATGCTGACCTTGTTGGCCACCCGCTACTAGTACCGCGGTGGGCGTTTGGCTATCTAGCCGGCGGTATGAAGTACTCCATGACGGACGACCCACCAGCGAGTCAGAGTTTGATGGAATTTGCTGCTAAGCTAAAGGAACATGACATCCCTTGCTCTGGTATGCAGATGTCATCTGGCTATACGGTTGCAGAGACGGAGCCGAAGACGCGCAATGTCTTTACATGGAACAAACACCGGTTTCCTGATCCAAAAGGCTGGATTGATGCTTACCACAAGGAGGGTATCAGGCTTATCGCTAACGTGAAGCCGTATGTTTTGGGCACACATCCAGAGTATCAAAAGCTCAAGGAAGCTGGGGCATTCTTCACGGATTCTTTGACGTTGGCATCTGCTGAGGCGAGACTGTGGAGTGCGGGTGGTGGTGAGAGCGGTGTCGGCGGTCATATTGACTTCACTTCCAAAGCGGGATACAAGTGGTGGTATGACGGGATCCGCCAATTGAAGCGAGAAGGCATCGATTGTATCTGGAATGATAACAACGAATACACTATCCCGCACGATGGCTGGCAGTGCGCATTGGACGAACCGACAGTTACCCAAGAGCCCAAGAGCGGCGGTTACGGCAAAGATATCGGGTTTTGGGGCCGCGCACTGAACACAGAACTGATGGGCAAATCCTCACATGACGCCTCCCTTGACATAGAGCCCTCGCAACGTCCGTTCATCCTGACCCGTAGCGCTACAGCCGGAACGCTTCGCTATTGTGCTAGTGCCTGGAGCGGCGACAACGTAACATCTTGGCCGGGCATGAAGGGTGCGAACGCATTATCTCTCACGGCTGGAGTGTGTCTGATGCAATGCTACGGCCATGACATAGGCGGTTTCGAAGGCCCACAGCCGAGCCCCGAACTCCTTGTCCGTTGGTGCCAACAAGGTATCTACAGTCCGCGCTTCGCCATCAATTGCTTCAAGACCGGCAAAGACAACAGTGTCGGCGATGTGATTGAGCCTTGGATGTATCCGGAGGTTACGGGTTTGATACGGGATACTATCAAGCGCCGTTACGAACTTATTCCTTACCTGTACTCGCTGGCCTTGCATTCTCATCTGTCTGCAACTCCGCCACAGCGTTGGACTGGTTGGGGATATGAGAACGATCAGGAAATCTGGGCGAACAAGGTACTGACCGACGGCGAAACACAGTACTGGCTTGGCGATGCATTGCTGGTCGGTGGTGTTTTCACTCCTGGTGCTGAGACTTCTAGCATGTATCTTCCCAAGGACTTAGCAGACCCGGATGCCGCGTTTCTGGATCTCAACAACGAGCCACAGACATATTATGACGCTGGTCAGTGGGTCGATATTTCAGCGCGTTGGGAATCGAGCATTCCAGTGCTAGCGAAAGTGGGAAGTGCAATTCCGGTTGGACGTGCCGAACAAGTCCTCTCAGTGGGCGAGACGAGCAATCCAGCGAATCTACCACATGACGACTACCGCGCCGTGGAAATATTCCCTCCAAAGGCTTCTTCGAAAGGCAAGGAGTATGAATCTGTTTGGTTTGAAGACGATGGTGTTTCGCCGCCACCAGCCAAGATCTCAGTCTTCACGGTCAAGTACGAGACGACTGAAACTCAAGTACTGGTCCAGTACAAAGAGAAACTGCACGAAGGGTTCAGACCACATTGGGAGGAGCTGGAGATCATCTTGCCAAGAGGTGATACGAGGAGTGTGGTGTTCAATGGGGCGGATGCGGTGAAAACAGGAGTTGACAAGCAGGGGAGAGAAAAGTGGAAGTGCAGTATCGAGAGCAGAAAGTAAGCAAGTCATCATCCCATGGAAGATATTAGAATGACTTCACAGTAGAAGGACACTCTAGCATTGTTACATTCCAAACTTGCCACAGTCGCTCTAGCCTCCCTCCCCCAAATGCTAATGTCTTGCCACGAGTATTCACATATTTCATGCTACAGAGGTGTTGGCTGACGAAATAGAGAAGTGACGAATTTCAATTTTGTCTGGATGATGCCTCGTAGTAGTAAGACACTGTACAAGACTGACACGCGTGTGAATGTTTGTGCTTAATCGAACATCATATCACATCTTTGAACCACCATGCCTTGTATCAGAATACCAGCATGCGACTAGCTACTGCAGTCCGACCGCAAGACAGCTGCACACCCTATGCGTATATGTAGCAAAATGGCCCAGCGAGAGTATTCAACGCATCCCCGATAGTGATATTTGGTGCCCCAACATATTCTCCCATTGTGATCGTATCGTTGAGCGTGCCGTTAGGTCCTTGATTCCCGATGATCGTGCCTCCGCTGATGGCATATTGTCTATTTACAATATCTTGGTTTTGCCACGTCCTAGATGATGGGATATTGGTCAGCATATGTATCAAAGCTGGGTTCTACGGACATCAACTCACCACCATACCCTATCGATCATGCCGTGATGAGGAAAGAACGCTGGATCGGCGGGTGAGTTGTAGAAGTCTGAGCCGGCATCTCCTCCGATAGTGTAATGTCCGCCCTGTATATAGGTTAGTATCCACGCGTGACAAGTATTGCTGGGTAAACCTACAGTGTGTACACCCATGAAGTTCTTCGCAAACTCTCCCTGGTACACTGTTTGGAAGCGTGCAATGTCTTTGATTTGGATGAGAGAAGAGACTTCGAAATCACGCGTGGAATTTGCAGCCTGTAGATTGATGTCACGAGAAAGACAGCGCGGATTGTAGCCCAGACCGTTGGCTTGTGGGTTTGGTGGTATACCACCAGGAACCTTCAGCATTGTTTGCAGGGGGCCCATGTTGATCTTCCAACTACGGTTCCGTCAGTACATACAGCAAAAAAGCGTAGCAATTTTGCGCTACTCGGTCGTCTAAAAATACTTACTCTTTGAACGGACCGGAAGTGACACAACCACCTCCTGTACCGGGTTGCAGCTTCATGAGACATGGTTCTTCATATGGAAAGCAAGAATAATTCCTTCCAGGAATGTACTCGCCGTCACCAGACATACTGTATCTGCTGCCATCGAAGAATGGTCCGCTTTTTGGGTCGTGCGACCAGTGAGCCCAGTTGTAGTAGGGTTGATAACCTTTGTAGCCACACTCATTACGGAGCATCTGCTCGAACGTCCAGGTGAAGTACCGATGCCATGACAGGAAGTTTGCCGTTCCATGGATGGAGAGCGATTGCTGGATATGTGTCACCACTAAATCGTCGTATCGACTCTTTGCCCCCGCAGCAATAGCAGCTGGGGTTCTCGCGGGCTTCTTTCCAATGCATTGTACTGCTTTGATGTAATCACGTTTCTCCGACCTTGAAAGAGACGCCCTAGAGGAAACAGTTAGTCAAAGCTTTCTCGAATCATGTCTCTTCTGGCATACCATTCCTTTCTGACATATGCAGTCTCTAGGGTACACTTTTCCGCATTTGTATAGCCGTGTTCAGCAACATATGCCTTCAAGTTGGCTAGACCCTGATGAGCCAGCTTGTCATTCTCCATGAACTTTGCCTTCGGTGCAGCACTGGCGACGGCCAGCAGGCCTGCTAAGACGAGTGCTAACCTCATTGCAAGAAGCGAACCAGAGAGTTGTGAACACAATGCCCAGCGGCGCGGAAGAAGACGTCAGATTTATAGCTCCACAGTTATAAATTGCTTGACAAGGTACACCGAAGCCTAGGATTATGCACAAGCTTGTTGAAAGAACAACCAGGTCTACGGGTCAGTTCTTGGGACAGGGAAGAAATACTGGGAATGCCCACGGCATGGAATGTAAATTGACAGGCATCAAGTGCATCGAGAATTTTAGCTCAATATGTCTCGGAGGCATCTCGCCGCTGTAAAGATCAGTAGCTTAGTGCGCTGAGCAGTAATGGCCTAAGGGCCACCCGCGTGTAGAGTGTCTGACCAATGAACACAATAACTGAATCACCAATTCGTAGTCCCCGCGCTCTCCTAGAGGTCGGAGGAATCTTAGCGTTCTCGGTTGCTGCGCTGTGGGACGCAAAATAAAAAGTTCTCTGCATTTACGCCCTCTGGCATGTCCAGGTAGCATCTCAGGCTATTGCCATCAGTCTAATCGGGGTATTTCCTTGATGCAGGCAAGTCCCATGCTGATCAAAGTCGTCTAATGCAAGTGTAATGCTACCATGCTAAGACGATGCAAATGCACGATTCATCTAGTCGCGCAACGGGAAGGGAAAAGTGCTCGGCGATAAGTGGATTGGAGGATGCACTATAAGACATGTTGTTTGATGGAGTCTTCCGATCGGAAGGTAAGAAGCGAGACGGCGATGTGGTGGAGGCGGTAAGGATCGTACAATAGTGCGAAGACGCGAAGACGCCTCAGACCTGCAGCGGCAGAGACTACCGGCCCGCTACTTAGCTATGCCAAGATTCGATCAACTTCGGCCCCCATCAGTCTTCGCATGCTCCACGACCGATCGCCTTGGTGGCACAATATGCTATCCACGCCCCGTTTGTAATATACTCCATGTATCCTGATTCGAAGCTGGTCTCCGAGAATCGGCCAATGCTCGCACATGCCGCGATATACACAAAGAGTCCGCGAGGGTCCGTCCCCGCATGCAGCCCATCGGCGCCACAGCAGGCAACGGTGAGATCAAGTTGGCGGACAGCAACATCAGCCTATCCAGCTCAGCATGCCCTTCTCCTTCGGGAGTTGCTTAAAACCCCCGTAGATGCAACCTTGCGACGCGTCCGCCGGACCCGCTGGCCCAGCAAATGTCCTTCCTAACGCACTCTACAGCATCGAATGTCCCGTTAGCGATGCCCGCCCAATTCCTTCCTCCATCGATAGTAAAGTCGGAGCCGCTGGTGCCGACCGCTACTGCTACCTGTCTCCTACCAGGTATCCAACTGACGCCTGACCTATAACCGCGCGGGAATGAGTCAGCTTTGTGCCAATTCGCTCCGCCATCGCTTGACCAGGCGGCCGTATTGTTGCTGGCTGTAGGCTGTTCGTAGTCGCCTCCGACTGCGATACCGTGTCGTGTGTCGCGAAAACGTACAGAGAACACTCCAGCTGCTGCGCCACCAGCGATGGATGAGTTTGCGACTTGCCAGCCGTGACTGACGCTGGGGGAGGTAGTGTAAAAGATACGTCCCGGGTCAACCCCTCCCGTCGCCAAATACCATCGACCCGCCGCAGCCTCAATACACGTCCCACTGGCCGCGAAACCAAACTCGCCCTCCAGTGCTGGGGGCATTGTATTGTTCGAAACGATAGCCCAATGCACACCACCATCCCACGTCTCCAGTAAGCGGAACTTGCCTTGGACAGGATCGCTCATTGCGACACCATGACTTTCCCTTCCTTTCCTCGTCTCGAATGACATGCAGTCGTAGAAGGCCGTTTCCTCTTCATTGACGAACGTGCGTTTCCAATTCTTTCCGCCGTCACTCGTAATATAGATGCGGGAAAGATTCCCTTCACCGATTGACAATGTTACAGCAGTGGTCCTAGAAAAGGCTTGAATATCGCGGAACTGAAAGTCGGATGCATTCTCCGTCGCGGCAAATTTCGGAGACACGTTCGTCCATGTCGAACCTGAGTCGGTGGTCCGCAGAACAGTTCCGTTGGTCCCTGAAATCCAGACAACCTTTTCGTTAACAGGTGAGAGGCCGCGAAACTGCTGTTGACTGTTGGTAGGTGTAATCTCCCATGAAAGAGGCTTTGGAGATGACGGATGCGCAAGCGTGAATGACGCGACGGGGAGCAGGAGAGCAAGTATCTTCATGACGAGAGCACTAAGAAACGAGGAGGTATCCAGTAGCAATTGTTCAGAAAAAGGAAGTTTATATTCGCGAAGTGAAGTACCATCAAAGGTAGCTATCTTTATTAGCACCATATCCATAGGGTACCCCGCAACGGCCTTTAGCCTCGATAGGAAGGTGCGACATTCGCCGCCAGAAGGAGACTGATCGACTTGAATGTCCAAAGACCTCGACCAGGTGCCTATCGATAATGCAACGTGTATTTGGCTCTGAATGTAAGGTTACAAACATCCGAATTTATGTTTGCGCCAAGTCTTTTGTCTCTTGTCAGACTTGCACTGTAATCCACTTTTCAGACCGAAGCCGGACGAAAGCACTGGCTAGATGGTATATCGGTTATCTCTAGCCAGATTTTGATGAACTTCTTTCTATCCTTACTCCAGCAAGAGACGGAATAATGCGAATTGGACTTCATTCGCTTTGAGAGATGGAATGTAGCTTGCTTGCGAAGCTCGATTGTATGCAGAGAAGCGACCGAATGCGTCTCGTTTGAAGTATTCATCGGGACTCAATGCAATGGGATCAGAGCTGCGTACGCATAGTGTTCGTTCAGAAGAGCTATTGAGAGACATTAACCAAGTACGACATCAGATCGCTCTTCGGTTAGTCTCCTCGATAGCACCGTTGAAGTGACATTGAGCGGTAAGTTTGTTTGATCTGATGTGAGACCTCGCAGCTTTATAACACAATGACATGATGCTATCTATTCGAGTCGATACCGACCATTCGTCCGGCTTCCAAGCTTTCCCGGTGTAGCCCACAGTTAGGCAGAAGCCCTCGGCCGAGCACGTAGCGCTGACATCGTTGTCAACCCCAGGATCGTATCGCTTGGCAAATGCCAAACTTTGGCACTCCAAGCACCAGAAGAGCGCGACCCCAAGGCACAATTTGGTATTCATGGCTTGGCGTTCCAAGAGCATGTCAGGAACGGCCCGTATTGCGCACTGACCGTACTTCCGACAAGGTCTCAGAAGCCCTTCTGATAGGGTAAAATCGTGGAGGCTCGAAAACATCTTTTCGGCCGAATCTCACGGAAAAGCGCAGCTGAACTATGTCGCAGCGGGGATATTGCAATCACTTCGCTTGGTGCACTTCAGCCCCAATAGCCAAGCAAGTACGCGTGAGTCCACAATGGCTGTGTATGCAGGAAAGCTTCCGAGGGGGTTTTATAGCACTTTTCTGGCACGCTGGAAACGTATGACTTGAGCAACAAATGCCTTCACAGTTCCCCATCTTACATCAAACCATTGACTGCAATCACCCACTTGCAAGTACCGACCAACCTTGACTGCATATTACACAAGATGGCAAAGTGCGATAACCCTCTAGGCGTAGGAGGTATGCCCACCAAAACTCTCCATTCATCAACTGTCAACTGATCTCAAGTAGTTCATGAGAAGCCACTGTTTAGGAACATGACGGCGCATGAGCTTCTTATCACGATAGCTACCGCAAGCTCGATCATCGCAATATCCCTTTCGCTATATCTAGTTTATCGCCACCTGACAAACTACACGCAGCCGAAGTTGCAGAAACTGTGCGTTCTAAGCTGCCCTCCCCTACCCTATACGGGAGAAACTGACACAGCTTCATAGAATCATCCGCATCGTGCTCATGGTACCGATATATACCATTTGCTGCACCTTGAGCATCCCTTTCTACGAGTCTAGCGTCTACCTAGGCGCTATATACGAATTTTACGAGTCACTCGTCATCGCTTCATTCTTCCTGCTGCTCTGCAGATATCTTCATACAGACCTGCATTCAGTGCGACAACTCTTCTCCATCGTTGAGCCCCAGCCATGGGTGCTCCCGGTACGGATGTTTAGGAAATACGTGCTTCGGCGCAAGACGACCAATACGCCTAATGGCTCCAAATACTTCAGCGTAAGTCTTGACCAGATGGTCACCCAGTATGGAGTATTTCTGACACTTTATCCCACTACTTAACAGATCATCTGGGTTTGCATCCTCCAGTTTTGTGTCATAAAGTTCTTTGGCGCTCTTACGAAATGCATCACCGAAGCTCTCGACGTTTACTGCAAGACTTCCACCGATCCAAATCATGCTAGGATATGGGTGTGTAGCCAACTTGAACGAGTTATCTCTAGATCGATGCTAATACATCTACGACATAGATACAGGTTATCGAGATCATCTCACTTATCATTGCTATGATCTGCCTTTTGCAATTTTACAAGCAAACTAAGCTCGAGCTCGCTGTTCATCGACCATTGTTGAAATTCGTAGCGATCAAGCTTGTGGTCTTCCTCTTCTACGTACAGAGCGTGAGTTACTTGACCGCGCAGCCTGATAGCACAGAAGGCCCTGACATATACAGTTCATATTCAGCCACCTCACGAAGAAAGGCGGCGCAATGAGTCCGACTGACAAGATCTCATATCCTTCCCTCGCTGTCGGTATCCCAAAAACTGTGTTGTGCTTCGAAATGGCACTGGTCTCGATGCTCCATCTATATGCATACCCGTATGACGTATTTCAGACGTACAAGGCAGTCGATAACTCAGAAGAGAATGGTATCCGCGAGAGTCGCAACGGAGATGACGAAGCGATGGAACTTTCACCGCAGGAAGACTCGGTCATGTTGCCGAGGAAGATGCATTGGACCAAGGCCATCATTCACGTTTTGAGTTTCAAAGACCTCTGGCGGGCACTTCTACACTCTTACCATAGTGTGATAGATCATCGTCGAAAGCGAACAACGGCCCGGCATGCAGCGACGAATAGCGAACAGGGCGTGGAACCGTTCGTGACGACTAGCCTGGCAGAAGCCTTGGATGTGATGAAAAGGCGCAACAACAACTGAGCAGCTTATTCTCAACTGAGAAAGATGCAGCTCTATGCTTCAGCAAGATTATACAAACAGCCACATGATTCGAATAATTTCGTACTCCATAGTGTAAGCCTTCTACAAAGAAAGGACATGACAGAAATGTGGGTACACCTCATGTCTTCGTAGATCAGTACTTTTGTCCGTCCTGTGCTTCTTCGTTTTCCGTGCCCACTATTTCTCATTCATGCAGATTAGAACGGCCCGAATCGAAGGTCAGCATACCGTATCTACCGTATATGCGCACGTCCCTGGTAGAAGGATCTAGTGAACGCTATACGAAGGCTGTGCACATCCACAGGGTCGATACCATACTATCTTGTTCGGACGAATCTAGGAAATCAAAGATCATGGCTTACGCAAAGCTTACGACGACAGCAGAAAAATCAGATGATAAGTAGACTTGATGTATTGCAATTTGAAACCGAACGTACGATAGGTTTTGGAGAAGAGCATGCTTACATGTGCTCGATCGCGGCTTCCGTAGCTTTCAGAGCTCCGACGACAGCAAAGCAGATCATTGGCGTTATTGCGTAGCTAATGGTAAGGAACTTGGCGACAGTCATCTTCATCGACTCAGCTGCGCCCGTGACATCGGTCAGGGCTACTAAGATCATAGCGGGAGGACCGGTAGGCATCAACATCATCGAAAACCAAAGCATGGGGTCTGCATCGAGAAGTTTTGTTTTCGATGCGACTACCCAGATCAAGGGTATGCTTATCCTATTGGTAATTAGCCGGATGATCTTACTATGGCCACGGCGAAACTTACAAGGGCCAAATGATGAACCTAATCAAGGTGACAATTGCCAAACTTCCTTTGCGAACTTCACCACTATCCTCACCGCGCTTCATTCGCAGCATGCTCTTGCTGAGCTTTACTCCGACAACGATGATCTGGGTCGTAGCAAAGAGCTCGCCAATGTTCTTTATAGCGGTCGTAAGCCAAGCATTGAGGTATCCGCCCTCGTTGCTAGGACTGAAGAAAAGCCTATGGAGAGCCGGTGTGAGCCCAATGACTGCGCCGACAATGGCACCTAGCAATGGAGCATTGGCAAACTGCCATGTGATGTTCAAAGTCTCTTGCAGCCATGGCGACAAATTATTGTACCACTTTTGTGTTTTGAGATACCCCTTCTTCTCAATGCGATTCACGGGCTTGGTTATGCGCTGTGGGAGTAGCGAAGTCTCCTCGTCGATGATTCCTTCAGGGCCTCGCCCCATATCACTGCTCTCGCCGTCCTCGTTTGCCTGACCGTTATCTTCGTCATCTTCTCCTTCTTGTTCGTCAGATGCATCCTCATCTCCCGGCCTTAGCAGACCAGGTCCAATAGCAAACGTCAGCGAGTTGCTGACCATGGCATTCACCAGAAAGTATGACTCGGCACGATCCATAGCCTGGCTGCCAGACTCGCCACCAATGAGGATAGCATCGAGAATTTGGGTTTGTTTGAGCGACTGGATGAGAAGAAGTGGAAGCGAAGTTGTGTTGTTGAAAGCGATGGCTGGTGCGACCCAGGCTGGTAACTTGAAGATGCGCGTGAGGAGGCGACCGACGAAGACAGAAAGTAGTGTATATGATATTGACCATACTGTCCGCGTAAGCTTTGATTCTGTCAACTGTATGGTGGGATTGAACTTACTGAGGACGGGCACATATCTTACGCCTGTGTCTTGATGCAGATTGGAGCCAATCTTATAGATCAACAGCGCCGGTAGAAACATGCGCACACATAGCTTCGAAACTTCCTTCGCCGCTTTGGGCGATAGTAAATTGCATTGCGCTGCAACAACACCGAAGGCGATGGTCAGAAGGACGGAGAAGGCAGCTTGGATAGCGCCCGTGAAAGGTACAATAAGTTCGCCTGCAGCCACACCCATGATTGCATTGACTGTAGTGGTAGGATGCTGGGGGAGGCTCCGCAGTGATTGTGTGGTGAGGAACGGAAAATCGGCACGATCTCGGTTCCAGGTCAGAATGATGCAACGCTCCAGCTAGTTCTTAAGCAAAAGGCTAGGGACATGGAGTTTAGCATCATCGTCGTCGCGCACGCGACATCTGCGCGTTCCTGAACCATGACGTCGGTGCAGCGGGCCAACGTCGAAGACGCCAATCCCACGCCGCGGCGCTATCAGTCGGATTAGTCCATCTTTCTCATGCTTTTTGCATCTTCATTGGGGGACGCGTAACTAGGCGCCAAGAATATATGATGAGCTGTGTCTCGTACTCTGGGCAACTAGGTAGATTGCGAGCTGAGAGGTGCACATGGCGTCGATGGAAACCTGGCAAACTTGGTGAGTGTGGAGATTGACGATCGCAGATTGCACACGTGTGGGCCCGCGGAGGCTGGAGCTCCAACGCTAGCTCCGAGCTGCGGTTAGTCATCAATCCCCCTGCTTGACAGCTCGTCTTATCCAGGCAGTTTCACACCTTCACATTTCGACAACTCTATGCGCTTGTCGAGAAGCAGTGGTAGTATTACAATATGTAAAAAAGGGAGTCTAGGTCTAAAGAACGCCAACTATGTAACGCTACGAAATCTCTCTGATCACATTCTCGTCCACCTCCGCCGCAGCCTCGCCGGCTTATAAGCCGCCCCGTATCGGCTCCCATGCATCGCATTCCCCGCCAAAGCTTTACGCCGCCTTCTTTGTAGCCTTGGTCCTCAACTTCATCATCAAGTACACCAGTGTGTAACTGCTCACTGAGAACAATACGACGATAGCAGCGTTTCTCCAACCATAGTATTCCTCCGCTAGGTTCAGTGTCCGCAGGTAGTCTGCTCCAGTCTTGTACTGGCATACGCGGCAATCGGCGGTGGCTTCTGGGTTGAGCAAGTTGATACCGACGCCCATACCCTGCTGATAGACTGAGAGGTACTCGCCACAGGTCTGGTTGGCAGCCGGATCGAAGATGGCGAGTTCGCTTGTCTTGCAGTCGACGTCGGCAGACCAGGTGGTGAAGACGAGGAGAGAGGACATCAGGTAATTGAAGGGGTCAAGGTAGTAGAGCCAGTACCTCCAGAATGGCTCGATCTGGCTGTAAGGCACGAGTACTCCGCAGAATGACACGAGAGTTGTGACGAAAAGAGGATTGACGAGTGAGGCGAACACCGCGTTGGGAGAGTAGGCGGCGATCATCTGTCCAATGCCGGTGTAGAGAAACTCGTAAACAAGCTGTGATTGGTCAGTGTCCGCATCAGATGATAAAAGATAGGGGATTTGCTTACCACAACGAAAAATGTGCTGCCAGCGTACTTCGCGGCGCCAGGAAGGCCAGCAGTGAAGTACCAGCACACATAGTACATGACCGCACATACTACCAGATACGGAAGTTCTGAAACGATCAGACCTGTTACGAACGGTGCCCAGTGGTATGTCTTGCTCTTCTTCTCACGTGTCTCGTAAACATCGCGACGCTGGATGAACAGCGGCTGCAGCTGGGAGATGACACCAGGAGCAACAAAGATAAAACTGAAGACAGTGAACAGTCGCAGCTGAAGGTCTTGGAGACTATCACCAATCATCCAGAAGGTGAAGCCGTTCAGCAAGGCCAGCAGGATGTGCATGAGCACTTTATTGTTGACGTACTCAGTATTGCGGAACAACGAGATGTTCATGCGGTGGGTGACGATCTTGACTTGCTCCCACATGGGAGCTGCGAATTGATGGCCATCATCGACGGTACCTGGTGGCTTAGCGGCGGCCTCCGCGACGATGTTGTCGAGCTCTTCAGTCATCTTCTCATGCTGGGGCGACTCAAGCCAAACCTTGTTCCAGTCAGTGTCTTTAGACAGACTACCGGAGACAACCTCGATCATGTGTTCGGCAGGGTTAGCCTCGCGTGGACAAGGCGCTCCGTGGCTGGCAAAGTAAGACTTGACTGTGCTTGCATCGTCACCAATGTCGCCAAAATAAACCGTCTTGCCGCCCTTTGCGAGCAAAAGGAGGGTATCGAATTGCGCAAAAAGCTGAGCTGACGGCTGATGGATCGTGACAAGGATCGCCTGTCCGACCTCTGCGAGCTTGCGTAAGAAGCGCACAGTGGTGAAAGCAGCTTCTCCATCCAGACCAGACGTCGGCTCGTCAAGGAAGATCAGAATGCTAGGCTTCGAAACTAGCTCGACGCCGATTGTCAACCGCTTACGCTGCTCTATGGAGAGACCAGCACCAGGTTGGCCGATTAGGGTATGCTCAATGTCATGGAGTTGTAGGAGGTCGATAATGGTGTCAACATAGCGAAGCTTCTCCTCTCGTGGTGTTTCACGAGACTGTCGGAGGAGAGCTGAGAATTCCAAGGCCTCACGCACTGTGGACAACGACTCGTGTACGTCCATCTGTTCAACATAACCTGCCGATCGCTGGAATGAGACGGGAAGGTCGCGCCCATCAACCATGATAGATCCACGGATCGTGCCGTCGGTCTTGCGTTGGGCGAGAACGTCCAGTAGTGTTGTTTTGCCAGCCTTGAGAAAAGTGTTAGCATCAAGACGCATACGAGGGACTCTAGATTGTTACTTACGCCTGACGATCCCATCAAGGCCCCGAGAGTACCTGGCTTCACAAAACCTTGAACGTTGTCGAGGAGGACGCGATCGCCCGAAGGGGTCTTGACGGTGTAAGTAAGGTTCTTCCACGTGAAGATAGAAGTGTTGCGGATGAGTTGGTTGGCGAGTGATCCGTCGGAGCTGGAAGACTCAAAGCTGGCTTGTGGCTTCTCAACAGCTTGCGACTCCTCATCATTAGCTTGGATATGCTTGTTCTTCTTCTGCTTCTCCCTGGGAATGAGGAGTCCACGTCCACCTTCGCCCATCTCCTTCCACCTTGAGGTGAAGACAATAGTGACTGCGACGAAGAATACCCACCATGCGAAGATGATGCCGACGTTGCGCCAGAGATGGCTATGGCTGAAGGACATAGAGGCAAGATACTGATCTCCTGTAAGTGTGCTCGCTCCGGGTTGAGCGCCGTTGACACCCATGCATGACTGGCCGCCTTCACCAGGTACATATCCTGGTCCGTTAGGAACCAGATTAGGGCCCACACACGGTACCTGTGCGTTGTGGAACTCGTTACCAAGCAAAGCTTCGAATCCATAAGACATCGGGTTGATCCAAAAGATCCACACGAACCAATCCTTCATTTCTGGCTTGATGATCATGTATCCCATGTACATGAAGAGTCCTGAAACGAGAAGGCCTGAAGCTTTAGTCGCTGCGTCGAATGTCGGGAAAGCAGCACCTATCATTCGGAAACACGCAGTCATAGCCATGGCTGATGCGAAGATGATGATCCAGAATGTGAAGAAAGCTGATGCAGTAGTCTCGAGTCCGACCATAAAGTATATGACGATTCCAAAGTGCGTCATCTGGAACAGCATCAATGGTATGTCAGTAGCAATCTGGGCGATGACAAAAGCGGCAGGGTAGTGCATGGCGAATGATCGATGCTTAGCCAAGACAGGTCTTCCGGTAAAAGAGTCGGTCACCTCCGAAAGTCCCATATAGGCAGGGTACAGAAGACAGAAGAACAATGCACCACCTTTGAGGAAGAGACCAGCTGAGTGGTCTGGCGCTTGGTAGAACAACGATCCAGCGACGAGAGCTTGGATGAGAGTAGAGACTTGCTTTACGACGAGCACAGGCTTATCACCCCACAATATCTGATACTGCCGAGTGACTGCCGTCTTGACCTGAGAGTAGAAGCTCGTGGTTACTGTGGTGTTCTTTGGAAGGCCCTTGTGCTTGTCCCGAGCTTCCATCTCCTTGAAGTCGATCGTGTTCTGCTTCGCTTCGTCGCTTTCGGGGTAATCAAGTTCCGCCACCATTGTGGCCTTGATGGATGACTGTTCGTACGCTGCTCGTACTTCTTCGCCGTTCCGCGGGAACCTCTTCTCGAAGCCTTCGGCGATGGCACGCACGTCCGGGGTTGTGACGCTGGTGAGGAAGTCGGCTTGGTTCGCCGCTGGATCGCAGAGGAACCCAAGATCTTGCATGAACGGAACAGCCTCTTCCCGCGGGCCATAGTAGATCTGCTTGCCCTCATCGAGGATGAGCACCTTGTCAAACTGCTCATAGATGCCGTTGCCAGCTTGATACAAGGTTGCAATAGTAGTCAATCCGAGTATGTCGGTCATGGCACGCATAGCTTTTGTCCAATCCAATGCTGTTCCAGCATCGAGACCTCTGGTAGAGTTGTCCCAGCAAAAGACACTGCCGCGCGTAGCAAGACATTCCAGGATGGAAACCCGCTTTCGCTCACCACCGGACACACCACGGATGTACTCGTCTCCAACCTTGGTATCATGCGTGTGCTCAATACCGAGAGATTTCAGTAGGAACTCTTTGTACACCTTGGCGTATTCTTCGTGGGTTGCGATGTCAGGTGGAAGGTTGTAGGGGACCTTCATACGCGTCGCGAAGTCAAGGGTAGCGCCCACAGACATGGTAGGGAAGAAGATCTCGTCCTCCGTGTTCATAACTGCGTTCAGGTTAGCATCCACAGTGTCGCATCATTTGATAATACGTACTTATTTGACCACGATAAGCCTTAGCTTCGTCGCTGGACATGGAACCGAAGGAGACGTCGCCCTCGATCTCAGCGTAACCTAACCGGTGATTTGATAGGATATTGAGCAGTGATGTACAACCGGCTCCCGGATTACCCAGGACAAGGAGCATCTCTGCGATGTATTAGCACTGCTCTTCCTTCCATATTCTCAATGTAGATGCGACATACCTCCGGGCTTCACGCATCCATATGAATTATCAATGATAGTCTTCATTGGAGCATTCTTTCCACTCTTTCCGAACGGATTTAGTTGCGACAGTACATTCTCGTTGAAGAGGGCATCGTTGCTGATGCCCTTGACCGTGAGGTTCTTCCATGTCACACCCAGCTTTCGGGGCTTTCCGCCATTTGCCTCGTTACGCTCCCTGAGTATCTCGACTTCCCGAGTGATTGGCCATGTTTCGCTGTCGTTCGGAGAACTCTTGTAGGGGGTTATGGAATTTTGGTCGTCGTCGACACGCTCGGTACTCGACCCAGAAAGGGGAGTTTCTGACTGCATCGGGTATTCGGTATTGTACAATATGAGGTATGTGAGGTATTTGATCAGAATGAACTGATATTATTATACAGAAAGTCTAAAAACGGTGGTATGAAAGACGAGATAGTGAAAAGTTGATGCTTGAAACTGGAGAGAGGCCAGAACTGCCCATCCATATAGCCAAATGCCAGATTGTACTATCTACATTATCTCTGTCATAGATCTGAAAATACTCCGTGCGCCATCTTGCGAATCGCTTGGCCGGAGGGACGTCAAACCGCATATCTTTGTTGCGTAGACAGTATTTGGAGAGTACGGCCGTAAGGCTAAGGTTGAAGTGACGAATGTACTTTTTCGCGCTATTCGGGCCGTTGGGTACGGCCACGAGAGTCGGAGGATCAACGCGCCGCCCTGTATCTAGCCCCGACTATGCGCCTTAAAACAGATTGGAAATCTACCCAGTATTCGCGGGGGTCCGATTACTGTGGTGCCTATTCTTTGGCTTACGGACGTGCTTATGGTAAATACATCGTGTCTATTTCCTGATCCGTTGTCGCGCGAGATTTAATAATGTACCGAATAGTAATCACCCGCGTGCTTTTTTCATGTGCTTGAAGACCTTTCTTACCTAAGTAGCGCAATTACGCTCGCTGGGCGGCATGTCAAGCCATGGACACAGGGAACACCCTTTGGTTAAAGCACACTACGTGCTACAAAATTCAGGCGACAATCATGCAGTAGATTGTATGAGCTACTTTGCGGATTTACGCATCATTGCGACAAAGCACGGTCGCTATCTAGGTGCGACTTCATAAAAGATACATTTTCCTTGTGGATCGCGACTGTGAGAGCATGCCGAGAGCTGATGCGAGACAAACTTGGGAATGCTTACGTCATGGAACGGTAGACATCGGCCGATTAGAATCCCCTTGATAGCTGCCTATCTCCCGTCGCTCAACATCACGGAACAACGTGCAACTAGTGTACCACGCACGGCGGTAACGATAGCGATGCTCACAATGGGATCATCAATCTTACTTCTGTATGCATGTGCTTACATGAGACGGCTCCGAACGAAGTTCACGTGGGGTTCTGACATTCGGGTCACTCAATGAGTCATGTGATGGATTGGGAAGCGAGTATATAGACCTATTGTATTGTACAATATTGCAACGGCAGTTATCTCATCAATACACTGATTCGGATTAGATGATTAGCGTTTTGCTTCAACAGACACTGAATGGCATGATTAGCGGCAAGCTTTGCACGTGTATTCCGTACCAATGTTAAGCTTGCTAAAGAAACACCAATGAACTATATACAAGATGTAGTATAACGCTTTGAGCTAGTCTCACTTCTCATTGCTTCTTGTTAAAAGTCAGCGTCAAACAATCACAATTGCTCATGTACTCACACCAATGGCATTATCCTCGACTGACCGCTCCCTTCATGTTCTTAGGCCGGTGGAAGCTGCTGCACTTCCCTAGACTGTTAGCCGGAGAAGGACAGAAGTGCCGACTGCGAGGAAGTCCCGCATCTGACATGCTCACAGAAATGAATCGCTACCGTAGAAGGACGATCGACGAAAGGGGCTTAGTCTCCGAATAGTAAGGCCCACAGCTAATCTCCTTTTGATCTAACAGGGATGAGTACCACATGTAACGAGGAAATTCCGCGCCCTTAGCTCTGACCGTTACGTACACTCTGGCGTTCATCGTGAGGAGTGCCATGTG
>Ga0058698_10000463_pt1 | contig 22558 bp, 18 predicted proteins | sample AgamicAsSfe_FD_67288 | JGI IMG/M metagenome (GOLD analysis project Ga0058698, IMG submission 67288) | Agave microbial communities from Guanajuato, Mexico - As.Sf.e | ecosystem: Host-associated > Plants > Phyllosphere > Phylloplane/Leaf | place: Guanajuato, Mexico | collected 2012-05-30
GATATACGGTAATATAAGGCGAGTTATCCGAGACGAGGTGGCACGGTAGAGTAAGGAGGGGGCGGATTAGGCTAAGGTAGAGAGGGTTAGTTTAGGAGTTCGCCGGAGAGTAAGAACGAGTGGGCTCATTATAGCGGCAGTGGGGAAGGAGCTGGAGGTGGCGATAGTGGTGGTGGTGGTGGTGGTGATAGTGGCTTAAGCAAACTTTATACCAGAGTTTAGAGCATCATTATTGTGTCGGTTGCTATGCTGGGGTCGTAGCGCTTACTGTGGCGCCGTCGTGGCCTTCAATGGAGGGCTCCATATTGGAAGAAGAATGCCTCGTGTATAGAAAGGTAGCCACCTCGCCAAGGCTCCTTTCTCCCACCACAATCATGCTATGTACTTGGCTGTATACTCGGTATGAACTGGATAGCAGGATTACCAAGCAATACAAGTACATGTGCAAAATGTGCTGTAACAAGCTCATCTCGAACTGCGCAGGCACCCTTCCGTCCCTTCCATTTTCCAACCCCATTTCCCACCTCTAATTATTCCACCTCGCACGCACGCTTCCAGCCAAAAGCCTTCACTGTCAAGCCCCTCACCTGCAGTAGTGTTGTATTTTCTTGATCACAGAAACCTTGTACCGCAGTACTCCAAACCTACACTAAGCCCCGACCTAAGCTAAGCCCTCGCACTACTTTCCCTTCCAGCCCTTTCCAGCCTTCCCCGGCGCCCGTTGCAATCGCCCAAAACTCCAGACTCCAAATTCCAAACTCCGCACACAAATTCCTTTGTCGAGGACGGAAAACTGAAGGCGTTTCGAGGCGCCTGGGGCACCAGGATCTTTTTCCCGTCTTCTCTGTTTGGGGGAAGTGGGAGGAAATCCTACCGAGTGAACTACTGGGGAAGAAGGAGGAGGAGGATGTAGGTGAGGACGAAAGGTCAGGCCAGTCTTGTTGGTTCTGTGTCGTGCTCGCCTCTACTACCGTGTCTGTTTGACTTGCATTGTCAAGATGGCGACTGGCGGCGGCGGGATGGTCGGCCTTTGAGCGTAGGTGGAGCTGCATAATAGTACAAGGTGTGCGTAGGAGGCAAGATACGAGGAGGCACGGCGAGCCTCGTGAGAGTTTGATATCAAAGGTTTACTCTCTGGAGGAGATTTGTGATGGACTTGTTGATGAACTTGTGATGGACTTGTTGATAGACTTGTGATGGGACTTGTGATGGACTTGTTGATGGACTTGTGATGGACTTGTTGATAGACTTGTGATTGGACTTGTGATGGACTTGTTGATGGACTTGTGATGGACTTGTTGATAGACTTGTGATGGGACTTGTGATGGAGTTGTAATAAACTTGTGATGGGACTTGTGATGGAGTTGTAATAGACTTGTGATGGACTTGTGATGGACTTGTGATGATCCAGGGAGTCTTTCGCCCGCGAAGCCACCCCATCCAAGACCAGAACAACGTGGTTACAAGCACGAGGTCTGTTTACAGGGCTACAGGCTACAAGCTACAGGCTACAAGCTACAGGCTACAAGCTACAGGCTACAAGCTACAGGCCACAAGCTACAGGCTACAGGCTTCAGGCTACAGGCTACAGGCTACAGGCTTCAAGCGCCTAAGCTTTTCCCGACCAACACCAATCCAGCACCATCGTAAGCTGTGCAAGCACGAGCACGAGCGAGAAAGCGGATTGTGCAAGCGGAACAGCGGATGTGCAAGCGTCGAATCAAGTTTACTCCTCCTAGCCGCCTTCTCGCAAGACAAGAACAGGGAACAAGGACGCAACCAAAGCCAGTCACCAGCCAAAGAAGCGTGAGAAGGGGGGGAGTGTGAGAGCGTGAAGTGTAGTAGAAAGTAGTGTCAAAGTATACCAAGAGTGTAAACGTACTTTCCTCGGTCGGCGCCGAACATTCACCGGGGCTCCGATCGAGTCATGCGGCCTCGAAGAAACGGTCATAGATTAGCATCCTTCAAGGATGTTGAGAACGGCAGGGATGCAAGATGAATGCAAGATAGATGCAAGATTCGGCGATTTAGATGCATCAGGCCACGTTGTGTGTTTTAGAAAAAAAGGAACAGTACTGGAGATTGTCCATGTGCTGTAGTGATGTAGTGCAAGACGTCCTCCGGTGAGAGCTGAGTGGTTGGTTGTGTTGCGTGTATGTGCATGCTTGATTTTCTCACCTTGACAAATGTTGCCTCAAATTTACGATTTCATGGTCTTCATGTTTTGTCAACAAAACGCTCCCCAGAGTGGAGCTCTCTCGACTCAAGTTTCCCAAGTTCAGCTTAAATGACCAGGAGAGCAGTCCAGCCGAACTGAGCTAGGACCAGCTTGACCACCACACATAACAGAAGGGTAAAACAGATGGATGGGGAAAACTAACACATGAGGCAATAATTCACTAGCACTACCCGCACTAGCACAATCTTACTCAATAACCGTGATTTCGAGCTGACGAAGTGAAAGTGCACGTAGTTCGTTTTGTCCGGTTTCCAGTTAGCCTGGGCATAACCGTGGCGCGCTCGCTCGGGATGTGGAGCGCGAGATAGGGACCGATCTCGGCAGACAGTGCCGAGCCAAGCAAGTTAACGAGCTAGTGCTAGCTGCAGCAAGGCCAGGGGAGAAAGTGTATTATGCAGACTTGCCTAGTCCGTTCTGCTTGACTTTCTGGACTAGCCTGAAGGAGTGTATGTTAGTATTTACAAACAAGATGTAGGTCGCTCGTACCGTGTTATACCTCGTGAGTCAGAGGAAGATGATTCTCGCCTACTTTTGCCGCACGCCAGGGGGAGCTCGTGCTCTTTTTGACAGGTTCCTGCGGACCGCGTGCTTGCGTCTTCATGCGTGCGCGTACTTCTGCGGTATCTTGTACTGCAGTACCATCACTCCCGGTCAGTCTTTGGGTTCAGGCAAGTCCGAGGTGGCGGTCCGAGTGATGCTCAATGCAGTAATCCGAGTCTTGTATTCGGTACTTCGACGACTGGATTTGGCAACATGGGAAGAGGTGCGTTGAAACGAGTGTTTTGTTGATGCAGGCACAAGATAGCGAGTATGCAGGCGCAGGTCGAGGTCGAGGTCGCCAGTAAGCAGGCCCGGCGCGACGGCACGAGGCGAGATGAAAAATGCTGAGCAATCAAGCAAGCCACATTGAGCCTGCTACGCACAATGCACACGTGTGCTGGTCATGGAGAAGGAGTGATTCTTTCAAATACATAGAGTGAATACTCCACGCCCCGCCTATTCCTCCAGCGTCAAAGCAACATGATCGACGATGTTTGTTGTCTCCAGTTGTCTCCAGTTGTGAGCTCAGAGGCTGGCGATAGGGCGGTCGTAACTACAGATCATGCTAGCGTACAGCGTTGAGGGGAGAACGCTTCGAGACTCGAAGCCTGGATGGCAAGGTTGAAGACTCTTGGGGTACGAACGATGTGAACGAGAGGTCAAACAGGTAGAATTAGCAAGACGCCCACGGGCCGCCACCACTAGATCGGGCCACGGCAGGAGGGTGGTGGATATGAAGCGCTGTCCTAGCTTAGCGTAAGATATGATGATGGTGGTATGCGGCCCATAGCAAGGAGGAAACCAAGATCCGAGCAAGACTAGCAAGACTAGCTCTGTGTGCATTTGTTGGCATTATTGTTGACTTTGTTGGCTTCATTTATTGGTTCAGCAGCTCACGGAAGCTTGCGCCGTGAAAGCTGCACTACTTGGCTATAATGCCAGCTTGGGCGTCTCGGGTTCAGACTAGCCATGCTCAAGCGGCGTTCGCCTTGATTTGCCAGCAGGGAAATGTGTAGATTTGTTAGCTCGAGGTGAGTGGATTTGATGAGATTTTGTGGTGGCTGGCCAGCCTTGAAGTTGGAGCAGAGGAACGTGTCGGAGTAGTTTGAGTTGGCTTTGATGGCTTGATGGCTTGCTGGCTTTCTCGCGGCTACCCATCCACACTGCGCGTTTGTTCAGAGACAAGGACCAGGATTTGTCTGTGGATTTATGAGTAGATACACTGGCGTCATAGACAACTGATGCTTTCTGAGCCTTGTCATCGTAAGCACAATCTACATCATTAGCAGCAGTAATAGAGCATCTATTGTGTGCCACGTTTGTTGACACATCGTGCTGACATGTAATCAAAACAGCAGCCCAGTTGACAACGAAAGACACCTTGCGTGCAAGTACATCGGCAAAAGTATCGCAACCAAAGAGGTTGGCACAAGGCCAAATCAAGTCGGCAAGCTGGCAAGCTGGCCCAAAAAGAGGTGTGTGGCTCGTCAGCTAAAGGCTAAAAGAAGAGTCCAACGCACGGGCGGACGACGCCGAGAGATAAGCAGTGACCTCGGTACAGAAATGATAGCAGATAGAGGCGGACCACGCTCCGCTTGATGGGAAGTCAAAGCCCAAAAGGGCTAGAGAGCGAGAGCGCGAGCTTGGAGGAAAAAGGAGAAAGCGTTGGGAAAACAGAAAGTGACCTGATTCATGCATGCTCCATCTGTGCCTGTTTGTGCCTGGCTTCGTTCGTTTGCATGTTTGCCGTAAGGAGCGAGCGATTTCGGTAATCGTGCCGGCCGCTGAAAAGTGAAATTGGGTTTACTTCCGTGTTGTAGCATTGTAGCTTCCAAGGTTGTCAGCTCTGCCCAGCCATGCGAGCCTTTGATCATTGTCCAGTTGACAAATGCAGGTGGGCGTGGGATGAGGTCAGCTTGCACGGTTTGGCGATATCCAAGGTTGCCTTTGTACTCTGTAGTTGATATCAGTTTAGCTGACAGCTTAGCTCTGTCGCCACACAACGGAGTCATGAAATGACTCCAAGCATGAGTATGCTACGCGAGAGATCGGTCGATCTTGTTCAATCATAGCATCCAGACTGCCAGACGGTCTCTGTTTTGGAGTCTCTGCTTCGGGCTCTACTGAAAGCTTGACCTCAAGATACTTTGCAGTAGAAGAAGAAGAAGAAGAACGGGAGTGTGGCGTGTGTGGTTCGTTGTTGTATTTTGACAGATAGCGCAAGAATACTTCTAGGAGCACGATCATATAAACAGTGTCTATGATTACCTATGCAATGATTGGATGCACTTGGAGAGGCGGTGGTAAAATGTGCAGGGTACATTGTATGCAGCATGTCGTCGTGATGAGCTGATGAGCGCATTTTGCATGTTTCACGGCCAAAAATGGATGCCACGAAATCGGACTCTGATTGTAATCTCTAGGCAATCGCGGCATGGCAAGCGAAAGCGAGGGAAGCTGACACGGCCTGCTTTGTCGCTAATCCTGTAACCTGCCGTGTTGCACCAAACAAATGCACGAGACTGACCATCTGCATAGTATCAGATTTTGGAACATCATTTCATCCTATCTTCATCCTCGTCTCGTACCTTGACCTGACAGAGTGACGGAGTGACATGACGTTTGATGATGGCGCTGCTCTCGCGCGTGCCAAGTTGCTAACATATGATTTGGGCTGAAGTAGGATGCACGCGCTAGAATCGTATTTACATTATGCAGTCTGCAAGGGGGGTGCACATTTGAGAGATGTGAGATATGAGAGTGGCTCCCCGGCGGCTTGCGCCGAAGAGTGGCTCGCGCGAAACTAGGAAATAAAGTCAAGTCTGGGTCGAAGGATCTGTAACCGTAAACCAGTAAAAGCCAAAGTGATTGTCTCGAGTCAGTTCAACGACATCACCATCTCGTCTGGGATCCTCTTTTTCGCCTCAACTCGCAGCTACGTGTACAAGCTACTAGCGAGGCATGCTGGGCCCGTCTGCCACACCTCCACTCCTGCCACACACGGCTCGTGAGATCTCGCAAGCTCTCAACGCCTTTCTCCATCACGAACTAGCTTTCAAGATGAAGTCAAGCTTGGTAGACTCGAGACTAATCCAAGCTGGTCGACGACGCGGCAGATCGAAGGTTGGGCATGTAGACAAACTAGTCACTTTAGTTCAGGATGAGGAGCAGACAGTTGAGATCCTCTTTTGATTCCCAAGCTCGCGCTGCCTCCACATGTTACAGCTGTGCTAGGGCCACTACACGTTGGAAGTTGACGCCAGACGATACAAAAGAAAGCTCGCTCGCCGCCGCAGCGCATCGCCCACCCAAAAGTACTAGTGATTGATGCACATGTAGCTTTGACTTGCAAGCATCTCACCATCATCCCGCCCTCTTTCCATTGCTTCGCTCTCTCACTCACAGCGACGATCCCTCTCGGCGTCACCTTCTTGCTGTTTCAAGCAAAGTCCACTCGCTTCTGACACACTCTCTCTGTACCACGCTCTCACTCGTACTTTACTCACGACCATCACACCACACTCACGACTCGTTGCATCTCACCCACCATTGCAAGCACGACCACTCACAGAGCCTCCTTCTGACCACCGGAGCACTCCCCTGGCTGCATCTGATCTTTTCTTGGTTCGCAACATCTATCCGATCTCTTGAGTTGATCTGATCTACGTCAATCTTACTCGACTCCCCTTCTTGATTCTCGCTTCCCTGCCGAAAAGCATATCTTCAGCCCTCAGTCACTTCTTCACTCTGTCTACAACCTTACTTCGACCTCAGCTTCTGCCCCTCCTTCAGAGGCATTACATCACCACCCTCGATCTGTTGTATCAGCCAGACTTGGTGGACAGCTCCTCTCAACTACATCCCTCGGAGCCTCGCTTACCTCCACAACACACTCACAATGCCTTTCTGCACATATTGCGGGCAGTCCTTCACACGAGATGAGCATCTCGAGAGACATATCCTGACTCGTAAGCTCGTTCGCAAGCAGATCTCGCTTGGAGCTTCAGCTGACATTCTCACAGACACAAACGTCAAGCCGTACAAGTGCTTCACCTGCCATATGTCATTTGCCAGACGGTCAGTTCAGAGATCAGATCAGACGAGAGACTGGCGCATTCTAACGACTCTCTCCAGGGATCTACTTCACAGACATTACACAGTCCACGGCAAGGACAGTAATCAAGACCCTCTACCAGCCTCCAATGGCATCGTCCCAAAGTCTGCTGGCCGGACACCAATCGCCTGCTCCAACTGCGCAAAGACAAAGACAAAGTGTGACAAGAAGTTCCCCTGCACACGATGTGCAACTCGCAACCTCAAATGCACAGTCCGACCAACACGCCGAATGACCAAGAATGCCATGCGCATTGCAGCAGAAGGCGACCTTGTCCCTGGCCAAGTCGCAGATCCAGCAAACTTCATGATGCCTCCCAATGTCCAGACACCTGGCGCAAACCCACATGGTCTCACCATCGTTCCTCCTCAAGTCGCTATGGGTATGACTGCCACTGGCCCGAGCCACTCCCCTAGTGCTTCCGTCCACAGCCACCACTCTCACGCAGGAACACCTGTGAAAGAAGAGCCATGCTGCACTGGACACAACACACCCACAGTCATGATCTCAACATCAAACACCTCATCCCACACATCACCGGACGGGTCTTTTCAAAACACACCTACATCTGGATTCGGCGAGTTCATGCGACCGACGAGCTCTCACAACAGCAATGACCTCGCTTCGAGTCCTCAGCCATTCAACATGAACCTTGACTGGGCTCAAATGCAAATGCCGATGAACTTTGACCAGGCCCGGCCAGACCTCCTGTCACCTGAGATGGTGTTCAGCCCGAATGGGTACATGGATGGCCAGATGATGGACACCATGGCCTACATGCATCAAAATGGCATGACTGCTGGCTATCCATTTCCATCACTACAAACACCCATGCACACTCCTGGTATTGAGCAGATGGAGCATTGCTTCCCAAACATGATGATGCAACAGCATGGTGATCTCGAAAGCCCGCCATCTTCTTTGTCAATTCCTACCGACAGCGACATTGACAACAACCCTGCTTGCACTGACGCCTGGTCTGCATTCCGTTGCAATCCTTCAGTCTCTTCAAGCAACTGCCCAAAGACTGCAAAGATCAACCTCGAGCGTCTTGAGCAGACTTTGAAGAGCCATGACAACTGGAGCAGTTGGCGACCGACTTATGATGAGGCCGACTTTGCTCTTGGCGACAACCTTGCAGTTACTCCTCTTCAAGAGATGCCACGTGACAAGCTGCTAGCTGTCACTCAAAGCTTCTTGCACAGAGCGCTTGACGTTCATAGAGACGAGCAGGGTCAGCAATTCCCTGGCTCTACCTCCCTCACATCTTCGAACTATGGCTCAGGCTTTGTCATTCTACCACCTGCCCGCGTCTTGGAGTGCTTCCTCCGATCTTACGCCAATGGGTTCGAACGGTACTTCCCTTTGACTGCGAAAGGCACACTGAACGCCAACGAGCTACTCCATGGCTACAATGACCGCGCCTCGAGCTTACTTGTGCTTCTTATGATGGCGCAAGGTGCGATGCTTACACCTTCTGTCGATGCCAGATGGCTTACCGCCGGTTTGACTGAGGCTTGTCGCATATCACTATTCAACCTGATTGAGTCTAACATCACAATGTCAAGCGACCCTCAGGTTCTTCACGCTGCTTTGTTATTCATCGTACAAGCAGCATGGAGTGGTGACAAGTGGCAGATGGACATCGCCATGGGTCAGCGTGGGGTATACTTTGCCATGCTAAGACATTCTGGTCTTCTCGACGGACAGCAAAACCAACAAAACAACAACCAGATGATGCACCACAAGGATGTTGACAGCCTTTGGAACAACTGGGTCCAGCAAGAGTCCCGGAGCAGACTCATCTACTCTTGGGCCATGGTCGACCAGGATCTTTCCCTCTTCCACGACACTGCTCCTTTGTTCTCTGTCACCGAGTTCAACGAGCCAATGCCAGACTCCGACGCTCTTTGGCACGCAAAGTCTGCTCAAGAATGGTCCTCCATCTTCGAGCAAGTGCACGAGTTCTCTGGCGGTGCCTCTTCACTCGGCTCTGGGGTCCGTCCTCTTTCTCTCCGCGATCTCTTCCGCCACTTCCTCGACGACGCCATCGTCTCCCAAGGCATCGAGCTCACCCCTCTTCAGCTCCGCCTCCTCCTACATCCTCTCCAGTCCCTCGTCTGCCAATTCCGCCAACTACTCTCCTGCTTTTCCGACTCTACCATGTCTATGCCTGGCAGCAGCACCTTCACCGCCGCCTCCACCCGCCTCCGCCTGGAAGAAGTCCAAGCTCTTCTCCAACGCTGGTTCGCCCTTGCAGACCGCTACATGAAGGCCAACCCACTTTGCCCGCTCATGCAAGCGTCCCTCGTCATCTTCCACCTCATCTCCCTCAACGCAGTCACCAACTTCCCCGAAATTGAAAAGCTCGCCCGCCGCGACGAACTCGATGGTAGCTACCAACAGCTCGTGTGGCTGCACAAGCGTGCCATCTCGGACGTCGAGGAGGCCATCTTCCACTGCGGCCAGGTCGTGCGCCATATCCGCGCCATGCCTCGCAGCATTCGTCCCAGCTGGTGGGCTGGCGCCGTCTACCGCGTTGCACTCATCCTATGGGCGGACAGCTTGGTGCACAACGATGGCATGACACCATCGGGCGCTGCATACCCAGGCAATGCCGAGAGCAACAGCTTCGCTATCGACTCTCTATCACCAGATCACCCGATGGTGGTCAGGTATCTGAGCAAAAGAGAGGGAATGCCCATGGTGACGAAGCGCGATGGCAGCTTGATGCCGATTGACAACTCTTTCGGTGTGCTGTTCCACTGCGTCGATGTCATCGGTGAAGGTGTCTCGACGAGATTTGCCGATGGCATTCGCAACAAGTTGGAGAGGTTGGCTAAAGGTGGGAGGTGATGAGGAGAATGGTTGATTGATGCGATATACCCTTGCTTTTAGATTCTTTGGCTTTGGCGCACTCTTTACGAATCTTATGCTAGGTGGAACGGGAAATATGGGAAACACCCAGGGCTTTATGTCTATGCTATGTTATGGCGGATATGGATTACTTACAGTATGTAATGGTATCTAAAGGAATGCTGTCCTATGATAGATCTTCTTTGACTTCTTCAAACTTGTCAATACATTCAACTTCAACATGTTCGTACTAGTCTTCATATATGCTCGGCTTTGCCATCGTTTGTGAAAGGCACGATCCTCGGAGTGACCCCTGCCTTCTCCACACAAAAACATCGTGACCTTATCGTTTGAATCTGAAACACAAGTTACAGGTCATAGGTCACGTTCGACACAGCCTGCCTCTAACTTTGCTCTGACTATCCTCCTTCCGTCAAACACACACACAAACACATAACCACCCAGCATGTCGACAAGAGGCAGAGGCGGCAAGTTCAACAAAGTGGTGAGACACAAGTCGCAACCCTCTTCTCAGCAGTCCAGTCAACTAACCACTTCTTTCTTAGAAACGAGGTGGAGGCAAAAGCTTCAGCAGAGACCTGCGACCATTAGATGCCGATGGTGTACAAAATTCAATGTGGGGTCAAGTACGTCCATCTCTACTCGTTTCCCTCCTACCACACCCATCCACATCAACTTATACCCATCCTCTCCAGCAATCCACCAAAGAAGCCCCCTCCACCTCCTCCGATGACGATGACGACTCCGAAGATTCCTCTTCCGACGACGCCGGCCCCTCCACCAGCAACGCGCCCGCCGCAGCCATGACCCGCGAAGAGCGCAAACAAGAAGCCAAACGCCGCAAAGAAGCCGCCATTGCCCGCTCGAAAGCAAAGTCTCGCCTGCCGGGCGAAATGCCTACAGATTCGGAAGACGACTCGAATGATGGAGAGGAGGAATCCGACGACGCTGGCATGCCCGCAAACCCAAATTACACCGCCAAGGCGCGCGCGCAGGCTGCTGCACCTCCTCCCGCCCTGGCCGACGACGCTGCCACACCTGCGGCTGCGGCGCCTACAAAACCGAAAGACGCATCCCAGTTGTCACGTAGGGAGAGAGAGGCACTGCAAGCGCAACAAGCAAAGGAGCGATACCAAAAGATGCACCTCGAGGGGAAGACGGACGAGGCGAGGGCGGATATGGAGAGGCTGAAGCTTGTAAGGGCGGAGCGGGCGGCCGCGGAACAGGTCAAGAAAGCGGAGAAGGAGGAGAAGGATTTGGTGGCCAAGGAGAAGAAGGAGCAGATGGAGAGGATGGAGAGGATGGATCGGCAGAGGAAGGCGAAGGCGGAGAGGGGGGGAAAGGGTAAGAAATGAACATAAGACATTGGAACGAGCGAGCCAAGGGGCAGGCAGAACAGTGGGATCGAGATTCGGAAGACATTCTGACCTTTCCTCCTTTGTGCGCGATTCATTGCGACACGCTCTACTGTGTCAAGCTCGAACCTAGCAGCCCTTCAATGCTGATCAGCGTGGAACTGTTCGAGTACACTCAGCTCAGGTACCGGCAAGCTCACCCAGGCTCACCACTGCCCGCTTCTTGTTTGACTCATCTGAACAGCACAAGAAGGGAGAAAAAGCTATGCCCAAGCCGTGTCTGATGTAGTGTGATGTCGTTGGCTGTTGCTGCACTGTTTGTTTTTCACATGAATGCTGGAGCAAACAGGGACGGACTGCTTTGATTGCCTCTCTCGCACTTTCGCTCTTCACAACCACAACCACAACCACAACCTCAACAGTTTGTTTCGCAATCCAGTTTCCTCTTGACCTTTCATCTCCCTCATTATCTCATTATATATACTCCTCCATCCACAGAAGATGTCTCAATCTGACGTCCACATCGACTTCTTTCCTTGTTGGAAGACATGTCGCTTCTTCCACGTGGACATTGCACTGAACCGACGCCGCAACTGCCAGGTGTCGTTGATGTTATCTGCACATGAGGGATCGCTGCTTCTGCATACTGGGGTTCAGACAACCAAGCATAGCACGAGAAGTAACGCCAAAAGGCCATGTCTCTTCGCCAGGGTCCGCCGGAGACAGACTCTTTCCAAGGAGTGATGGACCCCACTCGCTTCTTCAACCACTGCGACAAGGTTGGCGGGCGTTTCCCAATGCGACGCAGATGGACAACCACTCTTCATATAGAATCTTGCCTGCACAGACTACGATCTGCGAGGAGAAGCTGGTGAGTGTCGACTGTAGCCTTTTGACGGGTCGCGCTGACACTGTACAGTCTAGTCGATAATCACCCTGGCATGCTTTGCGGTCTACGGTCTATGCGAGATCATCTGAAGTATACATGTGCCACTACACTTGTGTACAGCCTTACCACGTTCCTCATCTCGTGTCATCAGCTCCTTTCTTGACAGGATGGCGCCCGCTCCTTTTATCAACAGCTTCAGGTTCTCGTGCTGACAACCACCACTTTATCTCTGCCTACTCAACTTCGAAGCCTTCGGTCACGGAATCGACCCAAGCTGCTCTCACAGCAATTAGCCTCCTGCTGGCGCCTCGACTGCTATGGGTTGGCCTCCACCTTGGAGATCTGCTCCAGGAGTGTCCTCCTACAGTACCCACCCCTCTTCCGGCGCTTCAACTGACATGGCACCATTATCCCGTAGCACTGATTCTGCAAGCACACATGATCAGATACGAGCTAAAGCAAAGGAGGCACATTTGCTTTCTATGATTCCCCAATTCTGGTTGAGCCTCCCCAATTCCACGCTACAGACCTGCTTGAGCCCCAAACCGAACCAGTACTTTATATATACACAGCGTGATCAGGATATTTGTCCTCGAACGTCACGATTTCATACTATTGTAGCTCATCTCGACATCACTCTCGCCGACGCAAGAGTCCTACAGCACGTCTTGGCGACATCACGCTTTGCTTCTGCTCGAACCACTCTCAGAGCCACTCTCTCTAAACCGCACAACCGATTATGTGTGGTTTCGCCAAGATCTGCACATTGCGACCAGATCCTGTGCCGTTGATGCTGGAGAGGCTTCTCTGGAGCTGACTTCCGACTCTTCGGAGAGTCCGAGGAGGAAGAAGAAGAGCTGGAGTTCGGTGGGAGGAACGAGATCGAGACAGAGACATTAGTGGCATGTCGAAGGAAGAAGAGCTGGAGTTTGGCGGGACGATCGAGATCGACACATTAGTGGCATGCCGAAGGAAGAAGAGCTGGAGTTTGGCGAGACGATCGACATCGGGACACTGATAACCTATCAGTGTGCGACTTGGAGTGGAAGCCATCAAGTAGAGCATCTAGCAAGACTTTTGCGAATGGTGGCGCAACATCGTTAAAAAGCATGAGCCTGTAGGGGGATCGAGCAGCTGGACGCCGCTGGAGTTGTTCAAGATGGCAAGTTCGACTGGTTAAGATCATGGGTTACACTTCATGCTCCATCTAACGAGTTCACGCAAGAGGAGAACGACCCGACCTGCGTGATGGATATCTTGTTCGACGTCGTACAGCGATTCGCAGATACCGAGGCAAAAGAGAAGTTCACTTCACTATCACAGACTTTGAGACTTGTACAGGACGTCTGATACACAACTTCCAGCTGCAGAGATCATGCGGACTCGCAAAGCACTTCGGGAGGCCAAGCTCTGCATAGACTTCAGGCATTCTCCTGTTGATGCAATTCACGCAAAAGCACGTTGACAGGCGCTGTAAAGAGTGGAGTGAGACTGACAAGCAGATCTGCATGCTAGTCTGCAGGCTGCTGGCACTTCAATGTCGAAGCATTCGCAAGTTTGGATGGTGCTTTTGAAATGCTGTAATGACACTCAACAGTCTTCCCAATATAGCAAGTCCAGGATGTCGGTACACATCACCATGTCAGAGTCTGGCTTTATTGGAGCAGCAGCATGAGCTTTATGGCTTACCAGCCTGTTCTCGACTTCAAAGCTGGGTAGTTGCTCGGCGATTGGACCAGTACAACGTCACATGAGGTGGTCCTCGGATCATTCATGCGCACATATCGTGGGCCCGATACAGCATCCAAGATCGAAGACATGAAAGAGGACTTCCTCAAGCTGTGGAAACAAGAAAGTCGAATTGCGCCCGAGGACAACGAGCGACTACGTATCTATCTCTGTGGTCACGACACACAAGATGAAGAGGCAAGGATCTAGCAGCTCGCAAAGATCGGTGCCGTATTCAAGCCTGTCTATGAAGTTGCAAAGGCTTTGTACATTATGTCAACTGTGTACAAGCATATGCTCCCGCGACGCCTGGGAAGGATCGAGTCTTCCTTTGATTTGACATCTTCATGCAACTATGGTCGTTGTTGAAGATCGGCTAGCCACAAATGAGGCAGTCATACCTCTTTGCAGCAACGGCTCAATCTTGTCCTCGATCATGAAGTCATGTTGGCGAGACATACAGCAGTGGAGTCGTGCGCTGCGGGCGAGCCATCAACAAGCACAAAGAGCAAAGTAAGTGACATCGAAGCGCAAGTCAAGTACGAGGCGGAAGTCGAGCGTTGCGAAGACTACCCTGGTGTGTTTGTATTCTTCCGTGTAATTTCTGGATGATGCTACAGGTCTGTGAAGTGCTCCATTCTCCAGAGAGATTCCAGAGAGATTCCAGAGACTCCAGACACGATCTGCATGTCACCGTTTGCCTGGTCTTTCAAGGTGGTCATCCAATCAAAGGCTGCTGAGGCTCGACTCGGTGAGATGACGAATTTCCAGCTGTGCCTACCTTCGGGGCACAGCTCACTGAGAAGACGCTTTTCCCGGACAAAGTGTGCTCTTCAACGTGCTACTTGAACACGTTAAGACAGGCTTGGCAATCAGCAAGCTGAAGTCCAAGCCATCCTGCAAGAATGAGAAAAAACCTGTCCCCGAATCTTCACGATGTGACAAAAATGGACTTCTCAAGATGGGCCATCGAGCAATGGGGATTCCTATAATCATCCGCGACGAGCCAGGCGACGACTGGTGTGCCCAGTATGATGGCAGGCTGATGAGTCATCGGCATCCTCACAGCTTTTTGCTGCTCAATCTTTGGATCCGGGCTAGACACCGCCCTCAAAGTTCTCGCTGAATTTTTCTCTCTTTTTAAACCACTCAAAGAAACAGTCTACAAGCTCATCGAAGCTAAAAGGGCTCAAGACAAGAAAGCAATAAAGGAGCTGAAAGAGCTGATCCTCGCCTACTTCGGGCGCTTTCGCTCGGAGACATGGTACTCTTCACTACAGACCAAGGTGAGCATGACCAGACAGCAAAAGTACTGTGCGCCACAACAGCCGGACTCTGAGGATCCTGAATGCCTTCGCAATGTCTGGAGCTCAGGAACCCCAAGCCCTAGACGTGGCCGGCTTCGGCCACAATAACAGTACATTCGTACCACCCCTGCCAGCATCATCACACATGAGCCAGACAATGCAGCCGGGCGGTGAACTGGACCGCAGGGCAAAGGAGGCCGTTGCTGGGCGTGGTACCTTCGTGCGTGGTAAGCATGACAAGCGCAAGGCCATACAGGCTCTGCGACTTTGGAACGAAGATGATGGTGCTCGCTATGTTATCGGACAACTTCGCAATAACGGCAGGAGCTGGAAGATAGATCACATCGGTGTGAATGTCATCAAAGGGGGGCGAATTTGTGTCGCCCATAGGTTGGAAGCAGCCCGTTGACTCGAGTATGTTCATTGCATTGTTGACATGCACACATTGGAAGAAAGGTCGAGCGCTGGCGCCAGCACTTTGTTGGAAGTAACGACACTCTTCGAGACATGCCAAGCTGAGTACGCGAATCGCCGTGAGATGTAAAGACTTGAAAAGACTCGCCGCCGCCTCTTTCATTTACGCGTTCACTCACGTACTTTGCATCTTCCCTCCGCACGCATCTAAGCTTATGCGCCATAGCTCATGAATTCTGCCGCACCACCCTAGGCCTTCATTAAGATCGCCTGATCATCCCCTCCACTCCTCTCGTACTATGCCGCACCCTCAGCACCTTGCTCTTTGATCTCTTTTTCCACACCGCCGTCGCTCTCAGCCGAAGCTTCGCCCTCTACTTTCTTTCTTTCCTCATCATCAGCAGCAGGCGCCGAAGATATCTCAATCTCTGTAGCTTTCTCGTCCCCTTCTGTCCTGAGCTCTGATTTGACCTCTGCTTCAGCCTCTGCTTTGACAACGGCGTCCCTTGTAGCCGAGCTTTCGTTTTTAACATTGCCGCTCTTGTCCTCGGCGGCAGACGCCGGTGGCATTCCGATTTCCGATAGATTGAACCTCTTGAGCTCGTCGAAGTCGGGGCCGGATACCACACTCATGCCGCAGGTGTTCTGCATAGCACCAAGATATTAGCACGGCTATGTCAGTGACCGGCTCGATGTCTTTCTGATACATGGATGTCGAGGCGTAAGTGGTGTGGTGGAGCTCTCACCTTGTACACTTCCACTAGGATGATCACGTCTGGAGTATTCAGGTCGACACTATGTCCTGGCCCAACAATGGATGCTACAGTCTTTATGATATAGTCCCGCGTGAGTATCTTGCCATGATTCCTTATCGTCGGACGAATCGCAAACTGGTCACAGTCAGTCCATCACCTTCATCACCTTGTACTCGAGCCTATCCATGCCGCTGAGGCATGGAGCTGGGCTAGATGGGCTGAGCTACCTACCTTCTTGCCCGCATTCCCTTCACCATGAAATTTCGGCGCCAGGACTGCTCGAGCAACGGACTCGAGACCGGCTTCTGTCGCTTTGCCCATCATGGTCATGGGTGAGAGACGTTTTGCAAAGCGTGTTCGGCGCTTGCTTGTGTTGTTCGCAAGGTCGCGGCAGACGTGGTGGACGAGGGCGACGGGATCGATGGGGAGGCGGGTTTTGAGGAAGAGCACTATGGCGGGGTGGTGGTTAGTGGTGGCATTTAGGCGACTGAACCCAACTCGCTATGGTTGGAGGCATGAGACTTGGTGGACGCAAAATTGTGGTCAGGGAAGGGTTGTTAACCGGGCAGACTGGAACATGGGCGGCTGAGTGGCCGAAAGCTGCGGGAGTGGACTCACCACATTGCACATCCACCTTCACATTCGTGAATAGCGGCTCACTCGTCGGCTTCCTCAAACCCTTGACTTCCGCTTCGATCTCCGCTGCAATATCGAACTCAGGCTCAGGCTTCGCTCCCACCTCAGCCTTAACTTCCTCCCCATCGACACCCTCATTCTCTGCATCATCCTTCGGCGCATCCTTTCGCATCTTTTCTAACTCATCTTCGTAGAGCTCCTCTGCGTACTGTAGATTGTGAGCAGCTCTGTTCCCAGCACTCGGGGAAAGGAAGGTGAATATTGGATATGTACCTCGTAGAACAAATCCTTCAGCTCGCCCACACACTTCGCCTCTTTGTTCATGTCGCAGGTGGCCCAGATGCCGGAGTCGCCGGCATTGATCGTAGGCAGCGTCGAAGGCGTGCCGTCTTTATTCTTTCGAGGCACAACCCATTGTTTCTTGCCCTAAGGTATAGGCATGAGTGGTGGCGTTCACTGGCACATGGAGCAATGAGATCACGTTTTGATAGTTTGCAAGGAGGCACGAGACACACACCTTAGGCTTGTCGCTTCTTGCACGCTTATTGTCACGGCCGCCACCATTGCCAGAGGCAGGTCTTTTCGAGGTCGACATTTTGTACTGCTGGCAGTCTGCTGCCTTGATCACATACTATAACAGAGACGAATCATTGTCTGGAATGTCTAGGGTAGTGTCACGTGACCAATGATCCAGCAATGGCATCTCCTGAAACAGGATTCTGAAATGTGAAACACTCACTTGCAATACCATCACAATGTCTTTCGACACTCGACTGGAGGACTATCTCCAGGACAAACTCCAAACAAGTGCCGACCTTGAAACACTCGATTCTCTCCTGAACCGCGTCAGAGAACAGCAAGCACTTCTCCGTGCACAACTACAACAAGCAGAGCAGGACGCGCAGCAAGCAGATGAAACAGCATCGCAACATATTCGTCAAGTTGACCAGCACGCAAAGACATTCCAGCATGAGCAGGCCGATATAGATAGGCGGTTGAAGGTCATCACCCACTCGGAGACCAGCCAAGATGCGGTAAGACGATTCGAAGCCAGCTTGTCGAAGCTGCGTCGGCTGGATCTTGCCAATGGCTACCTCGGAATGCTCGCGGAGGTGAATCGCTTGAGGTCAGTCCGCCACGACCATCGTCGAAATAGGTCCAAGAGTACTGACAAGTTTGCTAGCCAAGAAGCGAGTCACAAACTGGCAGCGTCACCGGAAAGTGCCTTGCAAACTTACGACACCTTGCGTACGCTGCAATTAAGCTTGAAAGATCTACAGACCGATGCAGATGGGGCGGCACCACATCTGCTTGACCACATTGAACAAGTGACACTCAGACTCCGCGCTACAATTCGGGATGCTCTTGCGAAAGACCTTGATGCCATATTGAAGAAGATCTTATGGCCGAAACCTGCAATGGCACTTCCGGAAAGTCTACAACACGACTGGGAGATTGCAATCAGTAGGTTATTGTCACTTCAGAAGCCTGAGCTGGAAGCTTCGCAGCAGCACAACCCGCGAGGCGACGCTTCTCCTGTATTGCTTCCTCTGGAGGTCATGCTCGCTCCAGTAGAAGCACGTTTCCGGTATCATTTCATCACTGACAGGCCCACGAACCGTCTCGATAAGCCTGAATACTTTCTGTCTCACGTCCTGGATATCTTGACTACTCACGACGAGTTCATAAATGACTATATGCAGCCAATCCTGCTCACACAATTTAGGGGAACGCCAATGTCACTCAACCCGATCTTCATTGACGCCACATCGGCTTTTATCACAGCGTTACTGCCCATGGTCCGCGCCAAGCTTATATCGACCATCTCACAAGTAGCAGCACAACCTCAACTGCTCAGCCACTTCATTCATGAACTTATGACCTTTGATACAACCTTACGTACCGACTGGCACTATACAGGCAACAGCTTGTCACCATCCACGCCGTGGAAAGGTATGACATGGGAGGTTCTCATGCAGCATGACTACTTCACCCGATGGTTACATGTCGAAAAGGACTTTGCCCTATCACGTTATCAAGCCATCATCGACAATCCCACTACTTCCAATCTCGACTACGACTCCACACCTCCCGGCACCACCAAGCCCTCCATGGCTGCAATCCAAGTCAACGACCTTCTCGAAGCTGTCACAGACCGCTATAGACCTCTATTCTCCTTTACAAACAAGTTACGCTTCCTTATCGAAATCCAGATCTCCATCTTCGACCGTTTCCACAATCGTCTGCACTCAGGCCTCGAAGCATATCTCTCCATGACCACCGGTCTCGGACGGGCTGTACAAGGCGCTTCCTCAGCCGACCTTGCCGCTGTAAGCGGAGTCAACGGCTTAGACCGACTCTGCCGCATCTTCGGTTCAGCAGACTACCTTGAAAGGAAAATGCGCGACTGGTCCGACGATGTGTTCTTCTTGGATCTCTGGACTGACCTGCAATATCGTGCTCGCAACAACAAAGGCCACAATAGTCTGAACGTTGCGGAAGTCGCGGCGCGCACATCGCAAACACTTTCGGCTGGCACTGACGACGAAGACACCGGCGCACTCTTCGACGAGACTGCAGCTGCTTACGCCCGTCTCCGTGCTAAGGCGGAGGGCGTCATCATTGACACTCTCACTCATCACCTGCGCGATTCACTGCGGCCTTATTCGCGCAGCAATGCCTGGTCCGCGCTCGCCTCGTCATCCTCCACCTCCACTACAGCGAACGACGTAACCCCCGCGCCAAGTATCGATCTTGGCCCTACCCTCAGTTACCTTACCGAATCCTTCAACTTTCTCTCCAAGGCGCTTGGTCTCCTACCCCTCCGCCGCATCGAAAAAGCCATTCTCCGCATCCTCGACACGTACCTCCTCGATCGCGTCATCTTGGCACATACGTTCAGCTTTGCTGGCGCGGCGCAGATTAGCGCAGACGTGGCTGCTGTGGCTGGGACGTTTGAGAAAGTAGACCCGGGTGTAGGCTGGCGTGGCCTGGGCCGCTGTAGTGAGGCGGTAAGGTTGCTGGTGTTGGAGGTACGGGACGGCCGTGGCCGGGCAAGGGAGAATGAGCAGGACGGGGAGGCGGATGCTTGGGACATGGATCTGGATGAGCCTGAAGTTGCGACAGTTCACACTGCAGACGATGTCACTGGGACTAGAGACACGGAAGTCGTGGCACAGCTGGGATTGTGGGAAGTAGAGCACCGGCTGTTTGCAAGCAATGAGGAGGCCCGGGATGTACTCGAGGAGATGGGCTTGCTGCTGTTGACGGAGAGTGAAGCGAGGCAGGTGTTGCAGCGGAGGGTGGAGCTGGGGATGTGAATGCGAAAGTCGTGAGTTGCATGTTTGGACAATATATGAACCACATATGGCCGCGCGGCGTAGGGACATGGACAAATATCTGCCTAATGGCTTGGTGCAAGAGGGAAGAAGCGAATTCGTGACGTTCGGTGAGGGCCATACGTGTCCACGGCACTCTCCACGACCTTTGACCCCTGACCTTTTTTGGTAAAAGTGCTTCTGCCTCTTGATGACCTCGAGTCGAGGAAATCGAAATATGAGTAAGGAAATGAGAAAAAACTGCCGACGGCACTCTCCACGACTTTTGACGTTTGACCTTTTTTCGTAAAAATGCTTCTTTCTCATAAGATTTTGCAACTGAGTGAACAAGACATTTGCTACTTCAATCCAGCTTAGAATGCCGGCGGCACTCTCCACGAGCTTTATCATTTGACCTTTGTTGGCAAAAGTACTTTTCCCATTTCAAACGTGCTCACAAGTACTGCTGCTGAGAGGACATATTTTCAGAGTATGAATCTTGAAGATTCACGGGACTCTCCACACGGACTTTCCTTTGACCTTTGCCAGCACAGCAAGAAAGGGCCAGGGATGTATGGATGACATAAGCTTCCGATTCAGATAGCATGCCCGTGGTATACCATGTAGCTGCTGCGCTGTCTACAATGATCCATCTCAAATGCATGTCACCGACTGTACTCATCGCCTCGCCTTACATTGAGACCGATCGTGCGATGGATCTGCTCCGAGGCGCTAGTATTGCTTGACGTGGACGCATGCGTCGAAATGTCCTCTCTAACTTCCTCCTCTTTCTGCTCATTCAAGTCGACATCAGAGTCCACGCGACGATACCCTCGATCCATGTACACCAGCCCGTGTTGCTCGGAGTTGCCCTTGATCAGACCAGCCGCCTGATCACGCCCATCTCTCGCACCCCTTCCCCTCATATAATTCAATCCGTTCATGACCTCGTCCCCAGCGCCAGCCCGCGATGACGGTTTCAATACCGCAGCAGGCGCATCCAAAATCCCCACCACCTCCGCAACAAGCACAACATGGTCACCCACACGTACCTCCTTTCCCTGCAGCACTTTACACCGCAACACGCGCAACACACCTTCTGTCGCGCCCAGTAGCGGGGCGTGACCTGTCGAGGGACCAGTGAAAACTTGTACTTCCGCCTTTCCTTCCCCCGTCTTACTCCCGTTGCCTGTCGTGCCTGTGCTCACACCAGCCAACATCGCGAACGCCCCCTCCGCGCCACCAGGCTTTGCAAACGCATCTGCAATTCGCGCTCCAGCGGCGTTCGCGGCGAGGATATGTGCTAGAAATGTGCCGGAGGAGGTGAGAGCCGTGTGGGTGGATGATGGGAGGCGCATATTGAGGGAGACGAGGGGACTGGGGAGAAGGGTGACGCTGTTGAAGGAGGAGACGGTCGCGCCGCGGAAGAGGTGTTCTGATGAAGGAAATGGTAAGGCTTGGGTTGGGTGTGGCATTGAGTAAATTGGTGAGGCTGTCGCTGTTATGAGCGTGACGGGATGCGGGACTAGGCGCATGAGAGTGCGGAGGTGCGTCGCTAGTGTTTCTTCGTGTGATGCCTCTTGCGCTGGGGATGGTGTAGGTGTGGATGTGCTTGCTGCCTGAGCATGAGGTGTGCTTGGTTGGGCGGTGGTGGGAGAGTGCGAGAGAGTGCTTGAAGCTGAGTCTTTCAGTGCGGCACACTGGTGCTGCTGGCGTTGAGGAGAGCTTGTGCATAAGTAGCGTGCCGGTGAATGGGAATGACAGAGTACAGGTCTATTGGGAGCATCGCGATGCAGGCTGCGGCAGTGGTATTTACATGTCGGCGTGGTATGGGATGCGGATAGTGCAAAGAAGGAGCGGAAGAAGCGAGCTGCGGTGGTGGTTACACTTTGAGAGGTCATTGCGTGAAAGTAGCCGGAGCGTGTAATCGAGCTGGGATACTGCCAGTATTACCCCACTATCAGGTCCGAGATGGCCGAGGAAATGTACAGCAGGTGGAAGAAAAGTACAGTAGTATGATATGTAGCAGGTAGTGAAAAATCATGGCACGTGACAAATTTGAAACATTTTGGAAACTCTGCCAGTTCTTGGCATTGGACTGTAACAAACAACCACAACCACATTGAAGCAGGAATAGATTCTATTGGTTCCTGCAATAGGAGGCCTCCAAACACACTCTCCCCAATTTCCCGTCGGATTCTCAGCACTACCCAGTCTTCCACGATCACCTCAAAACACCTCAAATCACAGAGATCTTCCACAATGGTGACACCACTTCGACCAATCCTCCGTCTTCCATCCTCCTCCCTCCTCCAGAGCAATCCCACCACCACCCTCCGCACACCCACCTGCACCCACCAAATCCGCCACGCGACCCTCCTTCGCCG
>Ga0058698_10000464_pt1 | contig 22550 bp, 25 predicted proteins | sample AgamicAsSfe_FD_67288 | JGI IMG/M metagenome (GOLD analysis project Ga0058698, IMG submission 67288) | Agave microbial communities from Guanajuato, Mexico - As.Sf.e | ecosystem: Host-associated > Plants > Phyllosphere > Phylloplane/Leaf | place: Guanajuato, Mexico | collected 2012-05-30
GGGAGGGGTGGAGTGTAGGGGGCGCTGAGCTCGGAAGAGGAGCGGGTGGCGGCGTAGGTCAGGGTCTGAGCTGCGAAAGGGAGAGCGTCGAAGAGGTCCACAGCGATGTACTGGGTAAACACAGATATTATTAAAGTGTGTGAGAAGTGCCAATTCTCTTACTAACCTCAACAAACTCTCCCAGCTCCTCCGCATCATTCACCCTTCCATCCTCAACCTCGTCGCCAGTCCGCTCGATAGGCTTGATCTGATTTCTGCGTGCCTTTGTGACCCGCTTCTTCTTCGCGGTGGTGGGCTGTGGCGCAAGTCTTTCGATCACGACGTCGGCTACGCAGTCGCGGAAGATGGCGTAATTGTCTTCTTTCAGGGTGCTGGCTGCGGTATCGTCGTCGTCATTATCGTTGGTATTCGTGATGGAAGCATCGTTGGAAGGCTTGGATGGAGCATGGCGCATACTACGTGTCTTGCCGAGTTCAAGAGGGAATGCATAAGTCAGGCGAAACACAATGCCGAGGCCGGGAAGAGCTCCGTCTGGAGATGTGCGTCATCGTTCATTACCTTAGTGTGTTGTGTATTGTAGCAGTCCCTTCACAATTGTCTTAAAGTAATCCAGTACTACATACAAAATCCAATCATGTCAGCCAACAAAGATACCGTCGTTGCCTTCGACCTCTACGGCACTCTTCTCTCCACCGAGAGTATAGCCAAGAAGCTTTCTGAACACTTTGGCGAAGAGAAGGCAGCCGCTCTTGCTGCAGACTGGCGCAAATACCAGCTCGAGTACACATGGCGGCTTAACTCGATGAGTGCGTTGACTCTCCTAAATTCTCTGAGTTTCAAAACACACTCCAAGAGATAGCATTATACTAACACCACAACCACTACCAGACCACTACGAAGACTTCTCAACCGTAACCCGACGCTCCCTCTCGCACACTCTGTTGGAGCACAAGCTCTCTCTCCCGGACTCCGACATCAAATCCCTAATGGCAGCCTATGACTCCCTCTCGACCTTCCCCGACGTCTCGCCCGCTCTGACCAGCATCGCCTCGACCCCAGGCATAACCGCTGTTGTGTTCTCCAATGGCACGCGGTCTATGATCTCAAATTCAGTTAACAAGTCTCAAGACCTCTCGCCGCATGCCAAGACCTTCACACAGCTGATCGATGTGGAAGACGTGAAACGGTATAAGCCTGCGCCGGAGGTGTATGAGCATTTGGCGGCGAAGGTTGGCAAGAAGGACAAGCATGGAGAGATGTGGTTGGTGTCTGGGAATCCGTTTGATGTGGTCGGCGCGAGGTGCTTTGGCATGCAAGCTGCGTGGGTTGATCGAGCTGGAAACGGCTGGGTGGATGGGTTGATCGAAGGTGAGAAGGGGAGGCCGACGGTAGTAGTAAAGAGTTTGGAGGAAGTGGTGGATGCCGTCAAGAAGCATGCGCAACAGCGAGAGTGAGCTGGGAGGTAATAAACGAATGTAATTATGCTGTCTTATGTATAATATTGTCTGTGATGTATGAAATGACATAAACGCCATATTGAGCAATGGAAAGATGTACTGTCAGCTTTATTTCCTTCTCTTCCACAGGACATCAGGAGAGATCAGGGGTAAGTATGTGACAATCGTGGGTCCGTCTTCCCAACTGTTTCCCATCGTGTACCTCCAATGATTGTTGAAGCCAGATTGGATATGCAGAAGGGTGTGTGTCTTGCAAACAATGAGTAAAACATGAGGAAGAGGTGCCAATGAGGTGAAGAAGATATGATACGTTCGGAGGATGTCACGCAGGTTGCAGCAGTAGCAGACAGCTGTCCGTTTTGTGCTCAGGTACTTGACTTGACTTGACTTGGCACATGAGTAGGGGCACTTAGCCCAGCTTTCGCTTGAGGTGCGCGCAACAGTGCAGCCTCGAGAGTTCCTTCAGAAAAGTCTTGCTCAACAACGAAGTCCGTATGAACGAGCCCAGTGACTGGGAAAATGATTTATCGCAGCCTATACGATTTGGTGAAGGAAAGGAACAATGGGAAACAGAATGGAAGCTGCGAGATGCAGGCATGTTGTCGTTGTTGTTGTTGAAGGTGTTGATGTTGTCAAAGAGGATTTTGTCAATTGAAAGATTTTGAGACCCACATATTTTAGGCTGGGTATAGCTGAGTAAGCATTTACAGTACTCAGCACGACGACAACACTACAGTACTATGAGACACAAGTCTGAGCAGAATTCCCACGGCACTCTCCCTGGGACCCTTCCAAACCTTTGTCCTATGACAGTACTTCTCATCTCATCAGTCATACTCATTACAGAATGGGTATGGCGCCAGGTCAGATCAACAATGAAGTTTGACCAGCTAAGTACACTATCATGCTCGCTAATGATGCCAATACTGAGTATACCTTGCCCGGCTCTTGAGTTCGTCCGTGACATGAATTACCCTCCATGCATACCATGTGGCCCCTGATATTCTTGGCCCAGTCAAGATGCAGCTCAAAGACTCTTTGGTGACAGGTTCTCCTTCGCAGGACCCATGATATTCAAGCCCTTCGCGCTGAACCTCGAGCCATGTACCTATAATCCAGGTTAGCTCGCATAATGATACAACTCTGTACGGGGATTACATACTGGACAGTCCCAGCTCTTCTCTGTCGTATTCCAGCAAACAACACCTTTCAGATGTGGACAGAGGGCCGTCATCGTATGAACCTGACCTCCATCGTCCTTGTACACAGCAATAGGGCCAGCTTCTCCTTTGCCCTTCACATTGAGCACGCCGCCCTCACCGGCTCTTAGCTGTCCCACATCCTCAATGTCTGTCTGCGCAAGCCGTTTGTACTGCGTCTGGACCTGAACATCGTGCTGCAGCATATCCGGTAATGCCTTCAACATGCTCATTTTACGCGTTGGACTGTATAGCTTGGCCCACGGGTTCGATACGCCTTGGATCTCATCTGCTAGGAGCCTTCCTGCCAGTACCCCGTGAGTCAATCCGTTTCCGGAATCACCAGTCACGATGTAGATGTTGTCCTGGCCCTGGTTGGAGCCAATGAACGCGAGTGCGTCAACGGGCTCAAATACCTGCCCGCTCCAACTGTAGTCAGTAGTTCCGGCCTGGGAGAAGCGGTCACGAACCCAGCGCTCAAGGCGTTCAAAGCGACCGATGGTGTCCTCTTGGCCGACGGCGTGGTCTTCGCCACCGATGACCATGTAGTCGTGCTCGTCGTCGCAGTGGGTCATGCGTATGTAGACGTATGGATCCGCGGAGTCATTGATGAGGCAGTCCTCGATAGAACCTTTAGGAAACCTCACAGCTATACAGTATGTGCGCATCCACTCTTGCTGTGCGATGACCTGCAAGGTTGTTAGTTTACAAACTAGGATATTTGACTCAACAATGGCTGTAGGCGGCTCAACAGCGTTTCCGCCTGTTTGCCAGGGAATGGTATCTTACAGCAAGCTTCTGCAAAGGCACACAAGTAGCTTGTACTGCATACTTGCAACTGATGACATGTCCGTTCTCCGTGTCCATCTTGACGTGTTTGCTGCCAATGCCCAAAACCTTGACGCCCTTCTCGTGGAAGCCAATGACTCTGGTCTTGGTATAGCACTTGAAGTTTGGCTGTGTCTGTAACCATTTCAATACACCAATGACATATTTCGTGGGATGAAAGGTAGCTTGGTTGAGGTGAATGGCAGCGTCGCGCTGGTCGATTGGACCGTCCCAGCCCTTGATGGCATACCCTTCTCTGTAATGTGCTGTCATGCCTAGTGTATTGACCAACGCTACCTCTTCTTTGAACTCTTTGATATCATCTGCATGCTTAGGGTTGTCGCGTGGGTATTGGGAGATGTCGTAGGATGGGAGCTTCCTACTTCGAGTCAGTCTAGTTCTTCGGCTCATCTGTACTACGACCACAGTTTAAGTAGGCTGTGTCTAGCACAATTCCTGAATACTGCCAACAACGGCAACACGTCTTCACTCACCTGTACTCGCACTCAATCCCCAACTCCTTCGACACCTGCCCCACGTGTTCTAATGCCCACTGATGACTCTCAAATGCCAGCTTTGCTCCATCTCTCCCATGCTTCTTCTCAATCTCGAGGAATCCAGCATCGAGGTCGCTGACTAGGTGACCACTCGTCCTAAGTGAATGGTCAACAAGCGTTGCCTGTATGACGTCTACCGGCTTACCTCCCAGTTTCACCACTCAGAATCTCGCGAGCCTCAACCATGAGGACCTGGTAGCCGCGCTTAACGAGTTCATACGCTGTGCTAACACCCGTGATGCCACTGCCGATAACACACACGTCTGCTTCCATGTCGCTCTGAAGAGAGGGGAACTGCGGGCGGTTGGAGTAGGGCTCTGTATGTACCCACACCGGATCGGTGACCCCGGAGGTGTCCATGGCGGATGTTTCATGCACGACGTTGCCTGCTGCTTGAACCATGATGTCGAGGTTTTATGTTGTGGTGAAAGGTGTGTAAGGTAGATGTCGTCAAGCTGTAAGGCAAGACAGAGGACAGATCACAGAGCACAGACGAGGGGCCAACCGACCTGCATCAGGTGATCATCAATGCGAGAGGATCGTGACGGAGGAAGTGCCGTAGCCATTGACGAATCAAGGGCATCTCATTACAGCATGATCCGGAGCAGCCGGGCATCGTGAGTCCTTCATCTTTTGTTCCAATAGTCACATTCATATGTCAAGGCAGCTATCGACGAGTTTATGTCCCGCAACGTACAATGTACGAAGAGCTCAGGTTACTGACCAGTATCCAAGAGCTGATCCTGGTCGTTCATTTGATTGTTTACCGTATGGGAGCAAGCAAATGGATCGACATGACTGATGACGCTCTGATCGAATTCATGAAATGCGGTTTCCCCCGCATTCGGTATTACAGTACCTAGGCTCTGCCACTGGATAAATGAGATTGTACAAATACAGTATGTCTACGTCCTTCTATGTTCAGCTTTCCCTCGGGCATCACGGACCCCTTATGTCGCCGATGATGTGCATAGAGTCCAGAATATACCATCATCCTTCGGCACATCTACGCCTTCCCAGCTGCTTGTGCTTCTCGAACTTGCTCAAACACCTACTTGGTTAGCAATCATCATCGAAGATAGAGCCTCCACACATACCTTGAGCATCTTCCGTCGAGCACCAACAGCACTCACACCCTTCTTCTCCAGCCCTTCGTCGTCGAGTAATACCAGGTCTTGCCACGCCATGTCCTTCAGATTGTCAGTATACTTGTGTAGCCTCAAGCCGCGGAGCCAGCCTGGGATGTCCTTTAGTAGCTCGATATCGGTCGGGTCTTCCGGCGGTCTGGAGCTACCTCTCTTGCCTCGAGGAGATCGCCCTCTGTTAATCTCAGAAGCATCGGATAGGTAGCCTTCTGTTTGCCCGAGACCACCACCATAATGCCCGAGGTTCAGATTGAGTCCGGCCATGCCGATGTTGAGCAAGTTGGGATTACCGCCATCATATGCGGACAGGAATCCATTGTTCTGTACGCCACCACCCATTGTGAAGCCTTGTAGGCCCGCTCCTTGTAATGCTATACCAGGAGAATTCGGTCGTGACGACCGGTTGGTCATGGCTGCTAGTTGTTGAGCCTGTAAGGCAGCAGCTTGTTGAGGCGTTAGGACTTGGCCGAGCTCATTTGTCATAATGAAGTTCGCACTAGGCATAGTTGCTGCCGATAAAGACTGTGTCTTAGGCTGATCATCGGAAGAACGAGCTCGTCGGTATTTCCGTGGATCATCTAATGTCAACCGATTGTTGACTGTGGACAGTGCGGCAAGCTTCATCGCGTTGGCATTCGCGACAAGATCTGCTTGATTCTGCTGGGTCTGGAAGGATGAAACCATAGGTGTATTCGACATCGAAGCCCAGCTGGCGCCCAGAGGGAAAGGTGATAGTATTGGAAGTCCAGTAGTGGGATCTGTACCGAGTGTGGTAGCATGCAGAGTCGTATCCCCACCCGCCAAGGTCATTGGGCGAGGAGATCGCTGAGGTGCCGATGGCGATGCCTGACTGAATTGGCCCATGGGCTGCTGTCCGGTGGTCGACTTGGGTCTGTTGATCGGGACTTGCGTATCCGAGACACGCTGACCCCACGGCGATGGTGGCGGCCGCGGACTGAATGGATCCTTCTTGTCTTCCAGTGATGTGCCTAGATTGGAGCCAAGAAGTGAAGAGCGGCTATCAAACATCATACTAGCCCTTTTGTTTGTAGTCGTGCCAGTCTGTTGCTGTTGTGAGAAGTCCGCTTTCTGCTTAGCGATAGCAGCTGCAGCATCTGGGAACATGGAGTTTATTTCATCCAAGTCCAGCACTGAATTGCGCTTGTTCGCCGAGCCCATGGAGCGACCGCCGCCAACAGTATTGCGGTTGGTATCCGCAGATGTCTTTCCTATAAATGTACTCATTCGCTTCATGGTATCTATATAGGTATTAATTTGTGCCAGGTCAGTAGATATATATCTCAGCCTACGAACCTTTTTCTGCTCCAAAGTTGGGGGTCGACAACAGGCCGGCTGCTGGATGACTCTCGGCCATTTGCTGCAAGACACCATTGAAGAACCTGATCTGAAGCTGTGTTGTATGTTGCAATAGTGCATACAGAGCTGCCGTTCTTTCGGGCTCACTCAAGACCTGGAACCACTGCTCAATGGCCGTGAGTTCGTCCTTGAATTCTTGATCCAACGTAGCAGCAGCCATTTCCTCTAGAGTTGTTTGATATTGGTCGATATCTGCGATCCACTGCTGGGCAGCTTGATTCGACTCATCATGGCTACCAAGACCAGGGCTTTGCAGCTGAGGATTGTAGAAGATCTCCGAAGCTGGTCGAATAGTGCGACTGATAGGAGCTGCAGAGAAATGTCCCATATCGGAAGACCTATGGCTCTGATGCATTCCAGGCCCTAGCGACGACCGCATAGGCGGCGGTCGAAGGCTTGACCCACCATTGGATGTGGCTGGCGTGCTCATACGGTTGTTTAGGAATGGGTTGTCCGACATCTTATACGAGATTTGTCCTGACGCTAGACAAGTCCTGCAGCACTGCTGACCTCAAAGGACTGTATAGCGGATCAAGGAAAGATCTCCACGAAGATGGGATTGAGGCGGGAGGCTGGATCTGCGCGTATGTACGTGAGGGAGTGATGATTCAGTCCAGACAAGAGAAGATGTCCAGCCAGCTGGAGGGTTGTGAAGTCTGTAGAGTGCGCGAGAAGGAAGAAGGGAAACACTGTGGATGGTCGAGGGAAAGGAGAACAGATGTACAAAGTCGCGGATGTGTTTTATTAATAGGTCCAACGTATTAGTTCGGTTTCACATTAAAGCTCTACGTCACGTGGCAGGGCCCCCGTTCAAGCCTCGATCGAACGTGCATCTCCTTCTGCGCCTTGTGAGCAAGATATTCAGTACCTGTCATGAAATGAATACGCGCACATCATATCATAGCGGCAGTGAAAGAGCAATGAGCATCATCGAGCCGAATCCGCCGTGTGCCGTGAGGTCGTCTAGCAAGAATGGACTTCAGTTATCCTGACATACCTGCATATCCTACTGCTTCAAGTGCTTCACGTCTGCCATATTTCCATATAAACGATGCTGACCTTCAGACTGCGCTTGAAGGTAATATCTTGTATAACCACAAAGCCAGCGATGATGATCAAGACGAGGATGACGAGTCGGACGGAAATGATCAAGATGATGTGATGGACGATGTGGGTGATGAGGCAAGAGCGCTGTTTGGTTTGCCAGCGATCAATCCATTTGCACGACCGACATTGGCAGACACGGATGCCCCGTTTCTGCCTCGAGATGACCAAGAGTCGTCTTCTGATGACGATGATGACTCGAGCTCAGCATCTGGATCGCCAATGGCACTGCCTCCGGCTGAAGACCTGGGCGAAGGGAGGCGTGAAGCGGCACCCAGAGGGCGAGGGCGGCCACGAGGCAGAGGTGGGAGACGAGGTGGCCTCAAAGCACTTCTCGCGAAGACAGATCCAGACCGACATTTCAAAGCTGCTGCTCGCGCAAGGGGTCGACCCAGAGGTCGTGGAGGTGTCGCTCGTGGAGAAGGTAGCCGTGGAGGTCGAAAAGGTAGACGTGCCCTGAAGCTACAGGTTGAGCCAAGCAAGGAGTTTAAAGGCCTCCAAGCGCAGGCAACGACGGCCTTCCTCGACAAGAAATACGAAGACGCTCTCGAATATGCTGTGCAAGCTGTCGAGAACAACCCTGAAATTTTTGCAGCACACAGCTTGCTTTCACAAATTTACTACGAAATGGGCAAGAAAGAAGAGTCTCTTGGAGTTTTATGGTCAGGAGCACATACACAGCGACAGCCTGGTGTATGGTGGGAGGTTGCCAATCGTACCACAGAGATGAATTACCAAAACAAAGCCCTGACTGAGAAGCAATTGGTCTATTGCTTTAGCCAGATTGCACGTCTAGATCCAGACGATTTTGATGCTCATAAGGGAAAGCTTGACATTTTCATGAGGCAAGAGATCTATGGACGATCTATACGAGAATGCATACACATGGTCAGGCTCAGACCGCACGATCTCGATACTCTGCAAACAATGGCCGGACTCTGTATGAAGTCCAATGAGCAAAAGAGAGCCAAGACTGCTTACGACAAAGCCATCATCCACTACCAGTCTGTACAACTAGATGAGTATGGTGGCGAGTTCTCCTTTAGTGACTTGAACATATACTTGGAACTCTTTATGAGTATGCAAGAATGGTCAGAAGGCCTCAGGTCACTCAAGTCTGTAGCACGCTGGCTCTGTGGACGCACATCTGAGACGTTCTGGGATCTCCACGATGATGATTGTGAATGGGATCTGGAGCACGAGCCGCGAAGGACCGCGGTACCTGATTTTGACCGCAGTGCGCACAATCAAGATGCCTATGGACAGGCACTATTGCCAGAAATCCGTGCAAAGATGGGTATCTTCAGATTACACCTTGGTAGGACACAGCTCGACGAAGCTATGCGCCATTTCGAACTGTTCTACCCAGACGATGAAGGAGAAGAAGCCACAGTTTTCGAGTACGCCGACTTGTTTCGAGACATCGCAGAAGCGCTGCGAAGTGAACGACATTACAAAGAGGCACTACGATTCTATGAGCCACTGCAAAGAGCACAAAAGGTTCTTGAAGTCACCATTATGAAGAATATGGCAGAATGCTATTCAAAGACTTTCGACTTCGAAAAGGCCATCGTAAGCTGGGAAGGTGTTCTCCAAACAGACGATGGCAATGTTGATGTCTTGATGGAACTTGCCAAAGCTTACGAAGCGAATGGCGATTCCGGAAAGGCGTACAAACACTTGGCACATCTCATGCGTCTTGGAAGACGGGATGTCATTCAGCGTTCAGGACTGAATATACAGCCTGTTGTGGCAGACCGGTATGCTACTCAATCGATGCCGTTACTTCTTCCTAAACCTAGCTCGACAACTGCTCCGGACGACGATGGACAAGCTGGCACAAAGGAAGTGTCACAACAGACGGAGCATATAGTTCTCGTTGACCAACGCAAGACTCGACCCTACAAGATGAGAAAACCAGGCGGAGAAAGTACACGTCAGCGTGTCCGTCATCAAGCACGCTATTTACTAACACTTTATGATGAAAGTGAAGAGCTAAAACCAGCAATGCGTGCCGGCGATGAGAGTGCAGAACAGCAATGGATGGACGCTGCTCAGATCTTGACCGATGCCCTCCGCGAGGAGAAACTCTTCTTCCCAGCCGACCGCTACATCAAGTTCCTAGGCTACTCCACCGAAGCCCGCCGCCGCGCCGTCCACCCAAAAGAACGCAACGAACTTTTAGAAATGGCGGACCGTCTCCAAACCAATCTCGGCAACAAGAACAACGAAGATGACGACTTTGGCAACCTCAATCCCGTCGACGAAACCCAATTCATTCCAACCTCCTACCACGGCATCGATTTCTCCGCCTGGCTCGACCTCTCCTGCGAATACGCCCTCCGCCTGGCCCTGCACGCCCAATCCACCGAATGCTACACGCTCCTCGAATCCCTCACCCACTGCAATATCTTCTACCACACGGAAGCCTCGCTCCAACACATCCACGTCTGCATCTTGCGCGCCGCTCTCATCCTCAACGACGAAGAGCGCCTGTGCAACACTGCCCGCTTCTTCATCAAAGCCACGCCCTACGTCACCGACACCTTCCGCCTCTACGCCGCCCTGAACCGCCTCCTTCCCGACCCTCCATCCTGGTACAACAGCGGTCCCGCCCAGAAATTCATGATGCGCACTCTCCGCCTCATGGACTACGCCCTCGTCCCCCAAGACGCTCGCGGCCCGTTCAACTTTCCCCTACAAATCGTCAATGCCTCCAACGGCGACCCTGTACACCCGGACGCCAGCCATGGAAATCCGCACGGGATTAAGACCGTGGATGCTGCGTTGTTGACGCTGTATGGCCACTTCTTGGTCTCAGCGGCGAGCTATACGAATGCGCTGAATTACTACTTTCGTGCGCTGGCGGCGGATAGGGGCAATGCGATGACGGTGCTGAGTATTTCATTGGCGTATATGCAGTATAGCATGAAAAGGCAGTGCGAAAATAGACAGCATGCCGTGGCGCAGGCGGTGGGATTCTTCGGGATGTATAGGAGGTTGAGGTTAGCAGAGGTGGAGGTGCATGAGGACGTGAAAAGGAACGAGGACGAGAATATGGACAAGAGTGTTAAGTACGGGATCACTCCTTCATCGGACGCACCGATTGCAAAGGCGAAAGCGCACTGGGTACGCTCGCAGAGACTGATGGAGGTGGAGATGAACGAAGGACGTTTCTGGCATCACCTAGGCCTGTTGCATCTAGCAATCCCAGCATACGAGCGCTGTCTCGCCGTGCCCATGGTGCCGTATCCTCATCCTCAGTCTCATCCTCATCCACATCCACATCCACAGCCACAAGCCAACCCAACTCCACAACCAGCGCCGCACGCAAGTGGCCCACTTGCTGACGACGCCGTGGACCTCGACGTTCCCTCCACTATCAACCCCTATCTCGACCCCAACGGCGACACCGCCATGACCGACTACGATTCCGTCGATGGACAAGTGGCCAAGGACCAGACCGCCACAGATTCCATCGGAGATGCAACCAGCACCCAAGCTATCGATGACAACAACAACGAAACCAGGAACGAGTCCGACGAGGACGAAACAGAACCAGAGCCCGATTTCAAAATGGAAGCCGCATTCGCGCTCCAGCACATCTGGGCACTCGGCGGCGACGTCGCGCGGGCGCGGGAAATCACAAGGGAGTGGCTTGTCTACTGAATATACCAGTGGTACTACTCTTCAGGCTGGCACCGACTAGTGTCTGCTCTACGTGAGGCGGCAGCCGCTGCAGGATCGCAATTGAAGATGGATATGGAAGATAGTAGATAATGAAGCCATATGGGAGGAGTAAGGGGACTGCGTTACAGAATTGCGTATGAGTACTCTAGGCCGGCGAGTCTGGACGTGTCAGCTGCAGACGCCAACGAAGCGACGTAGAGGAATGGAGAAACGATGTACGACAAGCATAAATCTTGACGGAAAGGCATATAGCGTAGAGAGTGCGTTGAGTCATTGCCAATCAGACCGAGTTGGCCACTGTACTAGTTCCACCCATCAGCCTACCCCTCCTCATCAATCGTGTCCTCCACCGTCGTCGCACGTCCCTTGCCCTTCCGATCTCCCGTAGCCTCACCAGCCTCACCCTCATGTGTCTCATCAATCGCGCTTGGCCCACTTTGATCATTCGTCGCACTCGTTCCATCATCCGCACTCGTGACATTCGGCACTTCACCCGAGCTCGAGCTCGCGCCATTTCCAGCAGAGATATTAGAAACGCCCCAATTTGGCAGTCCACTGACTAGTCCTTCGTCTTCCTCGTTTATGGACGATGCTGATGGAACAGTAGTCTGGTACTCGCGTGACGGTGCTGCAGCTTGCGCAGCGAAGAGTGTACTTGACAAGGCTCCCAATTGCTCAGAGTGTGGGACAAACGGTGGTGAATCCTGTGGCGCGGCCGGAGGTATGACAACGCTGGCTTGCTGCTGCTGCGGCAATGGTGTACCAGCAGGTACTCCGTCCGTCTGTGTTTGCGTCTGCTGCTGCTGCTGTGGTACCACAGTATTCCCAGTCTGACTCGAACTCGACGCTCCGGCATTAGCGGATGCATTATACGCACTCATCGGCGTCTGCAAGAGCACCGCATCTTGCGGCACAGTCTGCTCAGTGTAACGCGCCGGCACCGGCCTCGTAGCCCCCGGCATCCTCTGCTGTAACGGCAGCATGTTCCAGCCTTCTGGCATGGTGAAGCCTGCTGGGAGGTCTGCGTGGCCTGCTGGCAGGGGTACAGATCCAGCAGTGGATGTGAATGCGTGTTGTGGATACGGCCCGAGGCCGGGTGCAGCAAAGCCTGTGTATGAGCCTGTGGGTGTGGTTCGCAGACTCGGCAAATTGGATGCGGAGAGGCCGCCGTGTCCAAAGCGCGGCTGGTGCTGTTGAAGGACGGGTAATGTGGGTATGGGGCCTGCCATTGCAGGATTTGCCTGTACGGCACGAAGTCTGTCGAGCTCGGCTTGAAGTGTTCTCACGTGCCCTAGCTGTTCCTGCGCGACGTTGAGGCTGTTGAGTTCGCGCATGAGTCGTCGCTCGATACGCGCGAGCTGGTCTTGGGTTGAGGTTGTACTGTTCAGTGTGTCTATGGCATCGCTTATGCCTCGAGCCGAGGAGTTAGTCTGAAGCTGATTCTGTTGACGCTGCTCCCGTAGCCCTTGAAGTGCTTCCTGCACCTGTTGCTCATTTCCTGCAGCTAGGGTGAATCGCCAAGTTCCTAGCTGGAAAGTTCTGGCTCTCGCTGCGAGTCGTGCTCGCGGCGCACGATTGCCATTAGGATGTGCGGGCGCTTGCTGATTGTCTGCTGCTGCACCTCCTGCACCGCCTCCAGCGCCAGGCGGCGCATTCTGACCAGGTTGACCATTTTGATTTCTGTTTTGTTGACTAGGTGGAGATGCCAACACCGAGCTGCGACATGTGGGACAGACCTGCTGCCGTTCCAGCCAGCTTCGAAGACAGCCAAAATGGAGAACATGACCACAAGGTAGCTTCTTCGGTCTTTGACGCTCGTCGATGATAGTCCTAGTGGCACGTCGTTGCGCAGGGTCGTGGTTATGCGGCTGCCACGGCTGCATTTCTTCTCGACATATAATACATGTTCCATCTCTTTCGAGCTCCTCGGCTGTCGCATCTGGGTATCGTGCATTCATGTCTCTTGTTGCATTGCGGTATTTGAGGAAGTCTGTTATACGTTTGACGAATGATCGTGCTGTTAGGAAGACGTCGCGGATGATGTGAATCGGGATGCCATGAAACATGAGAAGTATTGAGAAGAAGGCCATGTAGACAATGAGTTTGAGGAGATCTGCCATCGGTCAGTATTCTGCAGTCAGACACATAGTGCCGCAACATACCTGTGAGAAGGTCCAGGAATAACAACCACCTGCCCTTCTCCTGCCATCCTGGAACGTCGATGTCATCCTCGTCAATGTCATCTTCTGCTGCTGCATTTACTGTAGCTGCGTCTGTCGTGCCATCTTCTGCTTGCCGTATTACTTGCTCCCTACCCAACCTGATCTCTTCTCTCCGCTCTTCCACTCGTGCCTTTGTCTGCTTTTTGACCACCGAGTTCTCCACCAATGATAACGTGTACTTTGCAGCTGTCGACGTCGAGGATATCGCAAGGACCGCAAACTCAAAAGCAAACATGACCATCATTCCGGGTCGTGGCTGCTCCAGGAGGGTGTTGACACAGTATCGTAACATAAGGATATCGAAAGCTTCGGAGATGACGAGTGAGGTTATGAGGCGGGCGTGGAAGAGTCGTGGATTCGTCGGGGGTTGTTGCTCGAGCGCCTCTACGCGCGCCTCACTGATCCACTGCCACACCTTCCCTGCCAAAAGTCCCACGAACATGACGAAGAACCATGTCCCGACCTCGTCTCTGAATGTGGTCATTGCCAGAGCAGTCTCCGTCACAGCATACCAAGCCTTGTCCCATAATTGTTCCCGCTCGATAGCCCGTAATGGTCCGTAGATGACCTTTTGTAGTCCCCGCATGAGTCCGTATGTGATGAGTAGGAGGAGGTTGAAGAGAATCTGCATCCTGGTCAGGCATTTGTCGAGACGATGATCTGGAAATACGCACCATTCGACAGGCATTGCTTTGTGAAAGATAGACACTGGCGGAGTAGAAGTTGGGCCGTTCGTGGAAAGCTTTGAGTACGACACCAGCCGCAAGGACGGTGGAAGCCTACTGAAGTCAGTATGCTGACAGAGTATCTACAGAGTCGATCTTACCCCAGCATAAGCCGCGAGCCTCATCGTGGCGAGTGTTTGCTATAAAGTGGTTGGTGCAGAGCCAATGTCATATAAAGAATGTCATCCGGAAGTTCTCGAGTTGACGCTCGAGGCTTGCGACTCCGATCAGGAAAGACTGAGGCTGACGGGGTCAGTAAAGAGATGTATGTATGTTGTATGTAGAACCGAGAGCCACATGTCATCTGATGACAAAACAAGGGACAGGACGTTGCACAAAGATCGCCAGCTGGCCCAATCCGGAAAGAATGATCGTGTTTCGGGGAAAGTGCCACAAATATTACCTTAGCATCATTTGTGGGCAGCACGAATATTGCAATCAAAGGCTCTAAGATTGTTGCATATCGCCAGGGGAGCCTTACAATGCAAAGCATCATGTCTAGTGGCTCGTTTTCAGCCGCGGACCATAGCATTGGCAACAGGCAACAGGTCCAGTACTACGATACAGGAGGCAACGGCAATCGATATTAACTCAATGACATCTACTCTGGCTCGTTCCTTCCACCCAGTGAATACCTTCATCGCCAAGGTCTACCCCGACACTCCTCTGATGAGAGATTGATTCGCCACGCTGTACAACGATGAAATCAGCACCTCTAGCATTTTCGATCCATTGGTTGCCCTTGACTCCACGACCAACTCCGTCGTGGGTATTCTTGCCTCGCGGCTGATGGACGCCGACGAACGTGGCTCCGGTATGTGCACGAATCGCTCGTTCTGTGAGGACCATCAGGCCAAGATGCACAAGGACAGGTGTGACAGCATGACATCTCGCCGCGAGCGTCTCATGCTGTGACGGCCGTACGTTCTCATCCAACTCTTTGGCGTACCATGCGTACAAAGCACTGCATTGAGGCAAAAGGCTCCTGTTCCGGTCTTTTGAATTCGCAGATCAGGCAGGGCTTGAGATCTTTGTGCAGGTGAATGCGTCTGCTCGTGGCATCTATTTGAAGCAGGATTTCGAGGAGAGAGAGGTTGTCGTGATACCGTGCGATCTCAAGTATACCGAGCATGCTGACGAGAGCATGTATTGTACCAGACTGAAGGCTTGGGAATAGTACGGCCTGGATATCATGAGGACACTGTGAAGTTCTTCGCTCTGCGACCCTGCACAAGTTTGGTCATTGAGACCTGATCATCGGTCCTGCCAGTCTCCGACAGCGGCGGCGTTCATGACATCCAGCCACATATCGACGCCGATAAGCTCATCAGAAGTTGCCACGCCCTCGAAGCCGTCGTTCCGCTCCAAAACAATCCACAGAGTTTCCATCCTGCTCATCTCGGGCCTGAGATCCATCTCGCGGGTTCTCAGTACATGGTCTGTACCTGCATCAAGTCCTGTCTTGACCAAGGCTTCGATGCGCTTGTCTGGACCACGGCCTAGCTCCACACTGATGCTAAGAGGTGACGAAGATGAAGCGCCGGCAGATCCTTGCTGATGACGAGCCGTAAGAGAAATACGGCACATTCGGTAGACAACGAGAGGTGCTGCGATCGTTGCGACATCTCCACGGAAGACTCCGGGCTGCAGCGGCGAACGGAGACGACCGCCACCTTCTCTCGGTATTGCTTTCACCGTAGCGTGGGCGTCGCTCATGATTGTCAACGTGAATCTGCCAAGCTCGTTCGCCTCATATGTGGAACATATGATCGTGTAATGACCTGCAGGAACAGCCTCCTTCGTGACAGCTATTGCACACGGAGAGCGGTACGAGCCGGAGTCGAAAAGGACGTCTCTCGTAGTGATTTCGAAGATACGCTGGTTCCTACCATGAACGAGTACAACATGTGTCCGGAGATCGACTGCTGTTGTTTCGAGCATTAGGCAGAGAGCACAACGGCCTGTGAGTTCCAGAGCAAATTGAGGGTTTTTCGAGTAAGAAGGTAGATCGGATCTTCCACCAGCACTATCAGGAGTCCATCCAGACTGTGTGGATATCGATCGTTCATAGGAGTCTGGTGCGAGCTCTAGACTCAGGCTTGATCCCGAAAAGACCGAGAGACTAAAGTTGTGCTTCACCTCAAGCAAATCCTGTTCAGATACTACCACCGTATACTTGACTCCAGCCTCTGCGTCCATTTTGAGAAGAGCTTGTAATGAGTCCACATATGGTGCCTTTATAATAGCACCCTTGCTCCAGATGACCCTTCGCCCCTCGCTTGAGAACAGATAGAGACTCAGAAACTCAGCATGCCGTGACTTACAAGTTGTCTCATCTCGCGTGGAAAAATGTTTCGAAAGCAAAACCCACAATGGACCAGACGCAGAGGCTGTGAAAGTGTACTGTGGGTTTCTGACGAATGAACCAAATGGGCCACGGAAGTTTCCCTCCTCCTGCATGTCCCAACTGAAGTGGATATCCTGTCGATATCGGAACAGTCCAGGGTTCCAGCTCAGATACATGCTCTCGAAGCTCTGTACAACGTCTTGAAGACTGAACCAGAAAGGTTGAGGTCGGAGTGCTTCCACTGACGCACGCTCTACTCCACGCATCCATGGATTCTTGATCAGGAATCGTTTTTGGTTAGATGTGTCGTCCAGAGCCAGCAAAGTATAGTTGTGTTCGCCAATTAGGCCGGCTTCGCGCTCAACACTACGGCTGAGCTTGCCAGTTCCAAGTGTGACAAGAACGTCCCCGAAGCTGAACGCCTTGTTGATGCGTCGCCAGAGCTTCTCCGGCTCTGTATCGTCACTGGATGACATTAGTCACATGTTCTTATCTGCTCACACTGTATCTCCTACTGCTGTAATAGTACTTGCTCGGGGATCCAACCGATCATAGTCCACAGATCTGTTGCAGAATTGCTACCAGGAAAGTCGTAGCCACCGCATACTTTCATGTAAGCCTTCTCTATAAGAGCTGGCCATAGTAACGTGGGATTATTACGATCGACGACGTGCAGTATATGTGAGGTCTTAGATACGGGCAAACGATCGTCAATTACCACCTTGCGAAAAGTCCCATTGAAGTTAAGTCGGACAGTATATCGTCCTGTCTCGGACATGCGAGGCTGACCTAGCTCATGATTATAAGGACGGATTATGGTCGAGAGTATCTGCCATTATAATTAGCCACAGCGATGACCTAGACAATCTACATCACTTCTGACTGATCTCACCTTTCCGAAGCCACGTTTCCTCCTAGCATGAGCAGCGGTCAGACTTGCGACCACAGAGCAATCAGTAGCTGCATCTTGGACGAGATCGATCTCAGTGTGACTGTGCATGAACTCCGGGGCAGAATCACCAGCAAGATCACCAGGTGAAGGCCACAACGGTGGTGGGAGTGCTTCTACTGGACGCTTCCAATCATCGAGCATCTCTGCTTGTTTAATTGACATATGAAACACATAGCTATCGCTGCACATATCTTCGTTAGACGGAGCAGGACAGGTTGTGGTATCGGTCACTTACAGAAACGGTTGTTCACCAGGTTGGGGTATGAAGGACTCCGTCTCGTCTGCATCTGTCCAAGGTGGGAAGATGGCATCATTTATCTTCGAGCCTAGCAATAAGATTTTCTGCTCGGGGACGGAAAGAGGACGAAGAGATGCGGGTGTTGTTAATGGCTTGACATTAGACGTGGTAGTGTTCTTCTCAACACTCTTCTGCTTCACGTCTTCAATCACAACGGGAAGAGTGGCGGACAAAGAACATAGATCATACACCTTCTGGCCAGCGTGATACGCGGCGTCTTTCTTGATCTTCTCTGCTTCCTCGAATAGTGCCAAAGTCTTGCTTCTGAGTGTCTTTTTCTGCTCAAGCGTAGAAACTAGTCGGAGATGTTTCAGATGCAGCTCAGCCGCGTCAATAGCGAGCTGCAGAGTGTCTGTGTTCTCATTCGGAGTCCCATACTTCTTCTGCAATTGCTACTACGCGTGTCAATGCAGGCATAATGACTGCCATTTTGTCAGGACATACAACAAGCTCGTCCTGCAAAGTGATTCTTGGCCCCCTTCTCTCCTGCCCTGCCATACTCGAGTTCAGTCGACAGTGATGAGCTCGATCTCGACCAAATCTAGAACTACGGATCACTATGATCCTGCGAGGTGTCGTATGACGTCTCCGGACGCGCGAGTTGATTGCAACGGGCCGAGCTCCGCCAGCCGAGGCTGATCCATTCAGCACTGGCAAGGTATATCACTAGCTTTACAATTACAGCTACATCGGTGATAATTGAACTCGAAAGTTGGACAGAAACCTGTCTCTAGCTACGAATCGCTAGTCTACCTCTTCATCATGGCTCCCATTTCGAAAGAAGAAGTATTACCTCCTTGGGGTCTTGCAGCTGCAGGAGCTGCGGGAGCTATCGTTGCGAATGCTCTAGTTTACCCACTCGACATGTAAGCTCGTCTTGGTAGGATAGTACATAGTGCAGATGTCTGACTATACACAGTGTCAAAACACGTCTACAAGTCCAAGTACGAAAGCAAGCTACACTCCCTGCTTCAGCCGTCGACCCGGAGGACCACCACTATGATTCAGCGATACATGCACTGCAAAAGATCTTTGAGGATGAAGGACTCGCGGGTCTCTACAGTGGACTGACGGGCTCGCTGCTTGGTGTAGGGTCGACAAACTTCGCTTACTTCTACTGGTATTCTGCTGTTCGCTCGCTCTATTTATCGTCGCAGGCTATCGGGGCCACAAGCCGGACACCTTCCACACCTGTCGAACTATCCCTGGGTGCCGTTGCTGGAGCTTTAGCACAATTGTTTACCATACCCATAGCCGTAGTTACAACAAGGCAGCAAACGCAACGGAAGTCAGAGAGACAAGGCTTAATAGGAACGGCGAAAGAGGTTGTAAATAGTGATGACGGGTACTCCGGATTGTGGCGGGGAATGAAGGCCAGTCTGGTCTTGGTTGCCAATCCTTCGATCACATATGGTGCATATCAAAAGCTGAAGCAAGTCATGTATCCGCACAAGACGAATCTGAAGCCGCACGAAGCATTCCGTATGTCATCTTGCTTAGTCCAAGCATGTGTCATAGTCCTGCTAATGTGTTTGAAGTGCTTGGGGCAATGTCAAAAGCACTCGCGACGATAGTTACACAACCTCTGATCGTGGCGAAAGTGCGACTGCAATCGAAACCACCTCCAGAACGGCAAGGGAAGCCGTTCAAGTCGTTCAGCGAGATCCTGAAATATACGATTAATCACGAAGGAGTGTTGAGTCTGTGGAAAGGCCTGGGACCACAACTCGTCAAGGCTGTGTTGGTTCAGGGCTTATTGATGATGACCAAGGAGAGGTATGTTCGGAAGCCGCATCCCAGTATGGTAGAGCTAACAATCGTAGGGTCGAGATTTTGTTCATGGTTCTGTACGCATATGTACGGAGGATACGCAAGGAACGGCTTCAGAAGTTGGCTGAGCTCGCTGCGACTAAAGTCAAACAGGCAGCACCCGTGCTACTGAATTAGTGCAGCTGCAGGATTTCTTCGAATCTAGGTGTTTACATTGTTGTTGGTATATTCTTAATGAGACATGACCATATAAAAGAGAGCGAATATGTCCCGGGACATTGCGTGCAAGTCGCCGGATACTTCGTTGTATACCTGGAACGATCTCACTTCTGAAGTAGTGACCAACTTTGCTTACTCAGGAAGATTTGCCAATCGAGGAAGTACTGCGTCGCCGTAAAAGAGGATGTTGTCCTGGTCGAGAAATGCCGTGATATCTCGGCAAACCTGCCGTATGCGGGCCCCGCACCTTGCAACCACAGCATGCGCCTAAAATCTTGTCATTCAACGACAAGCACTTCATCGATCTTCACACACAACCGTCGCAATGGCCAGTACGTACAGTTCATCGAGGTAAAAGGATAGCAAGTCAAGAATAGTACGATCAAGAAGCAAGAATACCTGGAACCTCGGACTGTCGATTCGTCCGGACCAACGTTACTGGATTCTCGCGAAAGTGCTTATAGGAAATTCTGGAGGAGATATGATGAAGGCCAAGGAGTGTGCATGGGACAGAGACGAGTTTGAGAACATTGAGGCATTAGAGCCACTTCGTCGAAGAAGAGGAGGATTGTTGGCATCTCGGAAACCCTCTAGGAATATCAACCACTCTCAGCAAACCCAGCCGGATTAACGAATTCTAATCTTGCTTCTTGATCGAACCATTCACGATTTCCACTCTCCGACACCTCGTCCTTGTAGCATATCAGCGCAATCACTAACAAGGCCACAGAGTCAAAGAACTCCTCTCAGCATAACCAGTCGAAGAAGGCTCACAAGAACGGGTACGATCTCGCAGAACCTCAAAGTGATTACTAGGAAAGAACGTGGTGACTGACGCAACCCCTCCAACGTACAGTATCAAGAAGCCCAAGACCAACAGATACCCGTCGCTCAACGGCACCGACCCCAAATTTCGGAGAAACCACAGACATGCTCTGCACGGTACCATGAAGGCTCTCGTACGTTTCACCTGTTTGCACCGGGGTCGAAAAAATCAGTGGGGGTCCAAAAATCAGGCGCTAACAGCTTGTGTAGAAGGAGGTCAAGGAGGGCAAGCGTGAGAACGCGTAGATTGGCGTTTTGACGGAGGGATGACGACGAACTGTTCTTCACCGAGCAACAGCGATTCTGCACGACAAGAAGGAGGCTGCTGTCCAAATCGAACATTGAGCCGAGGGGATGACAGGCGTGATTGATGATTAGCACGACGGCACAATACTCTGCCTGATCTGTGGTTGATGAGAATACCAGCACGAACGAATAACAACTCGAATATCGTCCTCTGCGAAAATCACGATGTGCAAACTGGCTCGCAACATGACACTCACGAAATTGGCGATGTGCCCCGATCCATGTCAGCTCACAGCAATGTCTACTGCCACAAGGCGCCTTATCTCGGACCTCGCAACCCTCGTTGACCGTCCACGCATGCCAGCCTTGGTCGCTGCAGTACTTGGACTGCAACCCTTCTGCCACCCTTTCCTCCTCCCTAGCGCTGTTCGTCGCCCCTGATCTCGTTCTCACGGAAAGACGATTACGGTCTCGCGTTTGCTTCACCATCACGTCTCGCGAAACATCAAGTCTTTGAAATCCTCAGCATCTCCACTCTTTACATACTCTTCACAATCCCCCTTCCCTCCGGATGCCCTCTCCGAACCCCATGCTCGTCTCCTTCCCATCTTCCTCTCCCTTTTCCCCCTTGTTCCACTTCACTCCACGGCAGTAATACACGGCATAGCTCTCACCTCCACCATAGTGTCTATGCTGCCACATTCGTACATGCCAAGAACAGTCATCCGCCTCATTACCAAACACCGTCTCCCCCTTTGATCGGCATGCGCAAATGTGTGCGGATCGTGGAGATTGAGTGCATGAAGAGCGTGGGTACATACTACAGCACTACCTGCCTGGATGTCTGGCGCAAGGTCTGTGCTGTTGTGGAGTATGGGTCAGGATCTGTTGTGGGTGAGGTGAACGGGGAGGACATGGATTGAGTGGTATGGAGTGGCGATGAGAGCTAGTATGTCAAGCATGGGGGGTGGATAGGAGGTGGGACGAGGCAAGCTACTTGAGATGGTGGACTTACGCTACTCTACTCACGTCGTATATTACTTCTACCCATCTTTGCATTACTTTGCACGCTTTGCACGCTGCAGTCCTTCAAGCTCTCTACTATTCGAGCCACGTAAAGCCTAGCCAGCCTATTCCAGCCCAAGCAAGTACAACCAGTCGACTTGCCCGTCCTATGCCAGCTCCATTCTATGCCATGCTACGCCCTTGCCTTCCCCATATCCATGATATGTGTGATCTGGATGGGGGTCACCTTCCGAAGCCTTTCACACTTTCACTCTAGCCCCTTGATATACTCCGTAGTACGCCAACCGGCTGGGGTTTCGTCGTGCATTTCCGTTCATGTATGTATGCATGCATACTGTTCCTGTTTCTCCCCGGTTCTGATCATCATGGGTCATAGTCATTCGTCGTCATGCTTTCGTGCCACCGAGGCAGGTCACCCAGCTCACCTCCTCCCCGGAGCCCCATACGCATTCCGATCGAACGCACCTCCACCGCCACCTCCGCCATATCCACCGCCATATGCACCTCCTCCTCTTCCTCCACTATCACCCGACCTCAGCCCCTCCCTCGCCCCTCCACTAAAC
>Ga0058698_10000466_pt1 | contig 22511 bp, 16 predicted proteins | sample AgamicAsSfe_FD_67288 | JGI IMG/M metagenome (GOLD analysis project Ga0058698, IMG submission 67288) | Agave microbial communities from Guanajuato, Mexico - As.Sf.e | ecosystem: Host-associated > Plants > Phyllosphere > Phylloplane/Leaf | place: Guanajuato, Mexico | collected 2012-05-30
TACACGACCCTTCTTCCTCCTCTCCTTGTAACCTTCGTCCTCCGCCCGTTGACTTTCGGCGCAATAAACTACCTCCCCGCTGGTCCTACACCCATCCTCTTCGCTCTCCTCGCAAACTACTACGCTGCGATTCCATATACATACCGGTATAAGATCTCGCCGTGGTCCGCGCCTACACCATCATCATCATCAACACAGTCGAATACCCAGTCCCTCTCAGCGCTCTGGTCACGCAGTCTAACGCTGACATCCAAGTCACTATCCTACCTCCCTCCCCTCCAACTTGCGCTCAGCCAATTTCCGGGCAGCTTGGTTGCGGCAGCTGTAGGGTGGGGCGTGGGCACGGCGTATCGGAGGGATGTGCTACCTGGAGCAAGCCGCTGGAGAGTTCCGGGGTGGATGGTTGGTGAGGAGAAGAAAGGGGGTTTCGAGGGGCTGAGGGCGAGGCTAGATGCTGAGAGGGAGAGGGAAGGTGGTGGAGCGGGGTTGGCGACGGGGATTCTGGCGGAAGACGGGCAGGCGAGGCAGAGGAGGACGTTGGGAGATATGGTTGCTGAGCAGTTTAGAGGGGATAGACGGGCGTAGATGGGTGACACACAAAGATGTATGGTTTACATGGAGGGTCTTTGTATACTAACAGCTTGGAATACATGTTGGCTTCACTTGTCATTGTGCGAGCTTTTAGTTCAGGGAGATGTGATGGTATTAAGTGATGTCGACGTATTCGACTAGTGATACAGGTTTTCTGCTATCCTGGCAGATGGATGTTGATGCGACAAAAGTCGCAGTCTCAAATGAACCGCCCACGCTGTTAATAGGTAAAGATAGTTCGGACAAGCCGGCATGACCTCCTTGTCGGGTATAATCCTCCGCTCTCTGATAGAACGCCGGAAAAAAAGTTAGGAGGAAAGAATCAGGGTCGTACAATCATTAGGAATTAACGGGAAAAAATATGGGAAGAAAAAAACAACAGGAGAAGGGGCAACTACTCAAGAAGCACCTTAACTTCTCCGTGAAGAAGATCCAACACTACCCCTGGTCTTTCGCAGAAAGTCGTCTTCGCTTTCTTTGACATTGAACAAGAAGTCCTTTTCGACAGGATGACTATTCAAAGCTGTCAGCGGCGTAGTCTCGCCTGGTTTCCGTCGGGAACCGCTGCTCCTCAGCGTATCGACGTAGGCATTTAGACCATTAGTTGTACGGACGGGATTGCCAGTGTCAATAGGAGGCGGAAGGGGAGCAACCGATCTCGACCTAGAATGAGGTTTAGAAGGTCGCGGTGTCTGTTGATCCCGTTGATCCTTTTGTTGTTGCTGTTGTTGTTGTTGCTGCTGAGCCAGTGCTTGAGGTAGAGTCAGACGATCTAAACTGCGCCACCATCCGTCCCTGTCTTCGCGTGGATCTACAACCGAGGTTAGATCGGTTGTGGAGGCATTGGAGACGGGAGGAGGGGAGGAATCGGAGGATATCATTTCCCACCCTGATGACATGAGGTCCGCGTTGGGGAGTGTATACATGGTGGATGGTCTGTCAGCATCGGTTGTTCGGCGGTGTGGTATGCGGCGTTGAAGGTGCTCGTCTGAATTTGTAGTACTCGCACGCTTGCTGGTGCTGCGTGAAGGGACCTGAGGGCAAGTCTCTTGCATGGACTGTTGGCGACCTGCAAAACTGGCGGAAGTGCTGGTGGTGTTTGGGACGTAACTTGATGACGGGCGGCGATCACTTGATTTCCTGCCTGACAAAGTCCTACGGGGGCGATATAAACCTCGCAGACCGTCCGGTTGGCGTTCGTGAGATTGTGGGGCAACTGTATGCGGCCGAGCTGGGGAGATCTCTGCTGCGTCCATCAGAGACCGTGAGGGCGGCTGGTAACCTTGGCGATGAGGTACGGGAGTCCTGGAGGGGGTGGCAGACCTGTCATCGGCGATGATTGTCGGAATCTCTTGTTGGTATGTAGTGGGAACCTGAGGAACTTCTGGAAGTGGGGAGGGAGACGCTTCGCGTAATGCCTTCAGAGAGACAGCAGACATACGCTCAGACAGGTCTCGAGCAGACTTCCGCCGCTCTTCGGTCAAGTCAAGAAACTTCTTTGACCGTTCTGAAGGCGTAAACGACCTTATCGATTCATGGCTCGGCTTGACTGACGGCGTGTCCTCTACCTGGCTGTAGTAATCCGAGTCGAAATGAGAAGTAGTGGGCCGTTCCTCGTCCACACTGTAGACGCTAGGCGGGTACTTTCCAGGAGTGTTGACGAGTGTGCTAGCGGGAGAATGGCTTTCTATCACCATGACGCGCTCTTTGAGCATCTTGAGTTCCTTGTCGAGTAAGGCCTTTTCCTCCTCCATCTTGATGATGCACTCGGCCGCTTCTGCAAGAGCAGTCTCGTGTTCTGTGAAGTGCGCGGCAGTCTCGCTTGCTATAGCGGTGAGCTCCACGTTGTTCATCCGCTGTTCTTCGTTGTCTTCTCGTAAGCTGGAGATTTCCTCACTCATCTTATCCAGTTTGAGTTTCAGTTGTTTGTTCTCCGCACGCAGCTCGTAGTTTTCATCCTCCAGTGGCTCAAGTCGCTCAACTTGTTCCTTTGTAGCCGTCAGTTGGTGCTGTAACTCTCTGTTGTCCTTCTTCAGCAGCTCCACCCGCATGTTGGAAGTCATTAACGACTCCTTTAGCTTCTGGATATCATTGGTGAGGTCTCGATTCGTCTTGGAGCGCGGCGTGCCAACATCGCTAGGTCTTCGTCGCCGGATGGGCGAAACGGGTGTTGTTTGCTCCTCGGTGAGGGCAAACTCGTCAAAGACATCGGGTGAGGTTTTGGGTGTGTGTATATCCAAGGGCATCGACGTTGGTGGCGGTGGCGCCTTGACTTCCTGAGGCGAAGGCGTTGGTGTGTTCTGTGCCCTCCGTGCTTCCAGCGCATGTCGTAGAAATTCTGATTTTGGCGCAACAGAGTAAGTGCTCGATCGCGAAAGCGTAGGTCTCATCTGGTCTGGCGTCGACGGCCTATAGGCAGTTCCCCGCGAAGAACTGTGTGGTGACGAAATGTTCGACATTTCGATGTAAGGTTCCGGACAAGAATTAGGCCCGGTAGAATTGCGCGTATGCTTTGTTCCTTTAAGAGAGGCAGTCGGTGGCAATACGTTGTGTACCGCGACTCGTATGCACGAACAATGATCCCCCCTAGTTTGATCGTTGGGCCGGGAGTAAGACAGGCGCCGTTGTGTAGTTGGTCGAGAAGGTTTAGGACGGCGGCGGGGTATTATATGGCGTATGTGAGAGTTGTTGATGGGAAAGAGACCTGGGTGACGTCGCGTGCGAAGATGGGTGGATAGTCGCTCGAGAGCGGGTCGTTCTTGGGGTCCATTCGCGCTATAGCAGGGAAAATGCTACCATGAGAACCGCTGCGTGATCTGTCGCGTCCTGGGTTGTCGCGGTAAAAGGGAGATGAGCGGTGAAAGTAGTAAATTTCGCGTTGCAGGTAGCGGTGAATCGCGTCAATCCTGACTTGACAGCAGGCAGGCGATGCGGGCAGCGAATTTCCAGAAAGTGGTGGTATGAAGAGCAACTCTGGCGACGCGGAGCAGAGTCGAAAATGCCAGATGTCTAGGGGATGGCGACGAACAGTCGCGTCGGGCAGCAATTAGAGATGGACGGTTGAGGGAGGGCCAGAAGGGAAGACTTGACTCGAAGAGGACAAGCGAGAAGGGGCACAGCGGGAGCCCTGGCCGGCGCGACCCAGCACAGCGGTCTGCAGGTGCCGTCAAGGCTTCCTATTTGCTGTTTCTGGTACGTGGGTGGGGGCGCCCTAGGAAGCCCCTGGCGTCGAAGAGTGCGGTTCCCGGGATTGCTGCATGAGCCCTCATGTCGTCACAAGAAACATCACGAACGAGACAATCGGGAATGCGGGGGATAGGTTCACCTTTGCCTTTGGGCGCGCTCTGCCTGTCCTTCGCCTCCAACAGGAACCACATCACATAGTGCGAACGCGCCTACGAACCCCAACGCAACGCCATGTGGCGCGTTCCCAGCCTATTTCGACTATGCTCAGTAGCGCTGCCTTCGCCGCAGGACAGTCCTGTCGCTCGTCACTCGTCGCCGAGGTGATTTGTGATGTGGCACGCGACTGTGTCCAGGCCTCCTAGTACCCGTCATGTTTCTTAATTTCTGCAAGTCGTTCAACTTAGTCGACGTGTTTCTCGCGATAACGAGTCTTGCACAGAACTGGTCCTGCAACTCGGCCTTGTCCTTGTTACGGCGTGCATACTTCAGCTGTCAAGCTCAGGCCTCAACCTTCGCTATGCCCAAGCATTCGGGCTCCTCTCTGACAAGAGATCGCCCGGCATAATGTCGGTACTAGTGCTGTCAGTTCGGCTGTTTTTATTTTGTGTTTAGTCCAAAGTCTGAAGTTTCGCAATGTGGCAAGTAGAAGAGGGGGTGTCTTGGTCGCTCCATGGAACCACGTCTGTCTGCTGTGCATGTGTGGGGCCCAAGAAAGAATTATTGTGTGTTGTATCTTCAGATATTAAAAGTGTACAATGATGCCGGCGCCTGGGTGTGGGGTGCCGTAAAAGCCTCTGCGTGTGTTGGAAATCACTCCATCTCAACAGCGACTCCAGCCTGCCGCAGCCGATCTTCCCACTCGATGCGCAGTTTCTCCATCTCCTCCCAGCACCTCCTCCCCTTCTCCGTGAAGCGCTCTTGGCTCTCCTTGGTCAGGTCTGTCGCGTACGGATCCCTTCCCTTTCTCTTGTATTCGCCCATCTTGCCTCCCCAACCCCATCCCGTCACCTCTGTGCGGTCCACACGTTCTCGGCCCCAAACATCGGTCGCGCTTCCCCACTTGCCCACACCTTCCTTTGCCTCCATGTTGTCCAGCGTGCTCTGACTAGCAAGTGCCAACCAGACCATTGCCGTTGCGCCCTTCTCGACATCAATCGTATGCCAGTCGCTGCCAAGCAATCGCCCAATGTAGAAGGAGATGACCATGCACCATTGAAGGATGAGGGGGAGAGGTACGATCGAGGTAGCGCAGATGCCAGGGTGAGAAACGTAGAGTCGCGGCTTCGTAGTCTTGTCCGAATCTTGGGCGTGATGGAGATATTCGTCAACAGGTTTTGTTGTTGAGGGCAGCGTAGAAGTAATGGCCAGGATATCGGTCAACCTCTTGGTGCCCTCGTACGGCATGTCTGACAGAATGCCTTGCATGTCTTGCAGGTCGAAGACATGGTCGTATGCTTCCAAGCTGCTGACCCAAATCATCCTCCCCCTTGTCTTCTCACTCTTGGGGTGTCTTGCCAACAAGGGTGCGAGGTAGTGACCGAGGAGGTAATGCCCAAAGACATTAGCACAGAAGACCTCGCCTAATGGAGGCTCTTCTTCCGTCTTCTTGTCCGCAGGTATTTGTGGGTTTTTTACTGTCCATCCAACTCCAGACATCTTGTATGTAGGCCAAGTGATGGCCGTTCTCCACTTTGTGAGGATTGCCCATATGGCACCGGGCCAATTGATGCCAGTCCATCCACCAATGCCAGCATTGCAGATGACTGCATCGAGCTTTGGTGTCGTTTCCCGGAGCTTCTTGCTCAGCTTCTGTACTGAGACCAAACTGAGAAGATCTAGTCTCTCCTGGCGGAAAGACACGCGATTCTGCAGCACCTGTGCGATGCCCGGTAGTTTTTGTTCATGGCTGCGGATGACTTTGCGAAGGTGCTGTTCTAGCTTCTCGATTGTCGCATCGCCTTTGCGTTGGTCGCGTGTGGTGATGATGAGGACGAGGGACTCGTTTTGGGGGCGAGTTTGCAGGAATTCGTCAATCAGGCGGGTTCCGATACCAAGTCCCAGGCCACTATAGGCGGGTCAATTGAGCGTCGCGCAGGCGGACAATGGGATACACGAACCTGTTGGCTCCAGTAACCACGACATAAAAGCCATTGTCGGGTGTGGGCGTGTCTTCACGGTGAGGCATCGTCGCTGATGTGAGGGATGATTCGCCTATGCACAGCGTTCCTGGTTCCTGACTCCATTTCGGAAAGGAGCGCGCATTGACCAATCACGGCATACACGACTTTCTAGCACGATTTCTGGTTGGACAACTTATGCATATCTGTTTCTGTCGTCTGAACACGCTCTTCCATCATCGTCAACTACAGACCCAGAAGCATAATGTCTGAGGGCATGTTTGTTTCTCCTTCTGGCGCTTCGTGACGGGACTACCTACCACACCGCACCATTGAAACCCAATATGCGACTAAGTCGGTCTGAAGACCGCCTAAACGGACTTGACGTTCCGAACTCACTCCACCCTCTTTAGAAACAAAACGCAACTGATCAACAGTAGTTCCAGTAGTTTCAGTAGTTCCAATAATTTACCGGTTAATGTCGACTCGAGGTCTCTTTTGGAAGTTCGGCGAACAAGGTTTGCACCGTGCGAACGCGCCAAACCAAGGACCTCGTTGCGAACCACGATGATCACGATGCACGAATAGTGTTGACTCAAAGAGGGTTGCGTCTTGAGAATCTAAACTTTGCGGTGGGGGTAAGTCGTTGGTGCATAGTCTGCCTTCCCGGACCACGATCTCGACATCTACCTTGTTGCACTCTTGCGATCGATGTGCAAGTGTTCCAGGGTTGACCGTGTAACAACCACCAAGAGATCCACAGCATGGACCTGCGAGTATGTACAAAGAGTGCTAAGACTCTTGGTTTGTGATTCGCCTACTCGATGCTTAGAAAGCTCCGCAGATCAGGTGTCCACGGACCCGGCCAAGACGCGTCGTATGTCACCGCGTACGTAGACTTCTGGTGTCGTCAGCTGGAGACCTATCAAGCTCCAGATCAACATATCCGCAAGGATGTGCTAATGTGACTGAGAACCCAGACACCAGCCGGCAAATTCTGTCGGAATGTCGCGGATATGGGATAGGGCATTGTAGAGGCTTCTCCTCATGCACACCAACCTTGCGTCAGCCCTACCGCAAGCTTCGCCGTTCTTGATTACTGTCGCCATCGGTGAATATGCCGAGACATGGCGGAGACGTGATCACCCGCCTCACAGCACGACAGTCTTTCTTACATTCGCCTCCGGCCAAACTTACGAGTCGTCCGTGACCAGGCCCTCCCTGGCGCAGGGATGGGGTCGTGGGGTATGTTTGCGGTAAGACCAGGCGATTGACATCGGCAGGTACATCTTCACATCTGATAGAGTCCTGAGCCCCATGGCAGCCCAATGCGGTGAAGCTTACAGTGTTCCATAATCCCTCCCAGCAAACTCATGCCGTGGTGAACTGACAAATCGTGCCATGCTGACCAGTCTTCGAGCTATTGGATTTAGCGGTTGTGAGGTTATACAGCATACGATCAACCTCATACGGTACCAGTAGTATGGGGAAGCGGAGGTCAAAGCATCTCACCGAAGACGGCCCGCGGTCGCAGTACGTCACTGAGCATGTTTTCGGACTCGGCTTGCGTCGGATTCCAGATTGTGGTAGCAAAAGCGATGATTCGGATTAGCAAAAAGGGTGTTGTGAACAGAAGCCGAACTTGCAATCTAGACCCAATATACTTTGCGTTTGTTTGCTGCATAGCGAGCTATCTCCACGCCATGGACATGGTAACCGATGCTAAAGCTCCGAAGCGATCCACGACTAGCTCTGCGTCGTTATGCACGTCATACCTGTAGCCTTTACCTGCGTCTCAGATCGTACTAGGAAAAGGCCAGACTTTGTGCCGTACCGTGTCCGTAGTGGGGCGGAGAAGGCTCCGCTGTTTCCATAGCGGACAATCGCTCAACGCCTTTGCGGCCGCACTACATGTCGGTGTGAAGACTCCGAGCCGGCCGAGGCTGAGCAGGACGTGTGTGTTCATTCACACCAAGACGTTTGCGGAATGTCCCGTTTGAGGAGTTCTCTTGGATGAAGAAAGTTTGTCAAGGCGGTATATCACTCAGCTGCTGATTTTCCCGCCGTTCCAAGCCCCTCCATGTACCCCAATACCCACACATGGGATCCTGACCGGGCTGATGAGGTTGAGGTTGTGACCCAGCTCTTGGGAGATATGCAGCAGCGGGCTCGTCAAACATCGGGCCAAGTGTGGTGGACGTTTACATAAGACACAGTCGGGCCGTTGAACCTGGGACTTGCAGCATGCAAAAAGGCAAAGCAGCTGACCTTGCGCTGTTTATCATTGCTGGTGACAGCCCGGGCCGTGCCGGATAGGCAACCAATTGCGGATCCTCAGGGCTCAGGCACCAGGCATGAAACATGATCCTCCTCGACTGCGTGTCACCTGTCAGGCTCGATGTGACAGTGGCAAGCCTCACTTCGCATTCCGCGTTACAGACAGAAGCTCGATACGAGGTAGGGGTCGCGGAAGTGCCGGCGCAAGTTGCAAGTGCCGGCATACGGTAAATAGAGTCTCTCCGATTCGCCGTTTGGCTAGGAGGTTCGCTCCGGCGCTTCCAGTAGTGGGCAAAGGAGAAAAAAGCCGTGATGCAGATATCAGAGACAAAAATACGATGGTGTTGTAATCAGAGGGTTATAGTATGGTGCCGATCGGCAAACCTAATTAAATATCTCATTCGTTCCGTATAATGTGCTGATCTTATTATGATTAGCCCATGCATCGTAAGCACCAGGAAGTGGCTTGCAAGGACGTTGCCGTAGGTTGACGACACACTTAGTGTGTTCGTGGAGATGGGATTCTGGGCCACTGACTGCTGCGCCCTTTTTGAAGCGCGCACCACTTTTGACTGGGGTGAGACGGCAGCAGATAACATGACCGCGCATGCATGCGGAACTCGTACCATTCCAAGCTTTGTGGCACAAACATCAATGTTAGTACAGACCGTTATATCCACTCGGGCACATTTCTGCGCCAACTCACGACATCTGGATGCCGGAACTTTATCCACGCGAATCGCTACGAGTCACATACCGTGCCCTGGTAGACCCACCTGGCGTCATTGCATCACGACCGGGTGCGTAACTGTCCGCCAACAGCCATTATCCCAAGATTGTAACGGAGCCCAACACAGGGCTTACTGGCCCTGACCCCATGCCAACTCAGAATTAGGTTTCTACTGAACGCGGGGCGGCGGGAGGTAGGCTTACAAGGCCGGAATCGCCCGCGCCGTTTGGAGTGAAGGGAAACTATGAGATTTCTTGGATGAAGCTACATAATTGGATTTCGTGGGTGGCGATACAACCATAGTTGTGGTTGCTCAACAAGCTGCCTCGTGACGAGGTATGGTCCTGTCATTGCTATGTTAGTTTCAAGTTGCGTTGGGTTGGGGTCATTGGAGCGGGATTAAAAACCGTAACCGCTGGATATCAAACTGGCAGTAGGATCGTAGTGGAGTGATGGGGGATTGACTTTCTGCTGTGCCTCATTTGCTTCGCGGCCGCTAATGTGGCACTTTTACCAGGTTACGAGTATTTGAGGACGTTTATGGCGGGCGGGATGGTGGGGAAACGTCGGCTTTGGGTACGAGTCGTGCCGCTGCATATCAACGGCTTACACTGTAACTTCACACGGCTCAGGGTGCAGTCGTTCGGTAAGCCGAGGCAGGTATACTGGTACACGGCTAGGTACTTGGTACTTCATGATCTTATTTTCGTTGCACATTGTAGCCTCACAAATTATTCCAGGGCAACAGCAACATGTTACGCCGTATTATTCCCTGCTCCTGCCTCATCATGCGGTTGGACTGTGAGTCAGTAGCGTAGATCCTCATCCTCCCGTGCAGCCTCGACCACAATTATGATTCGCTTCCAGAAGATTACCAGAGTGGACCGTAGGCGACTATCTCCTGACTCACTGTACCTGATTCTGGAAAAGGTGGTACGCATCGTCCTCTGCGTCTTGCAGAGGCAGCAAAGGCCCCACCGTCGAGTCGAATTTCGCGTACCACGTGGATGTGGAGAGCCACATCTTCTGTGTCGATGAAACTGATGTGGCGTCATTCACATAACCTCCCCACACACGCGAAGCATGTAATCGTCAGCGTTATGCGTCCGGTGATATTGACGCTCCAGCTTCCTCCTAGGGAATTTGTTGATGCAACGGGATGTCGATGTGGCCGGCTTGGTTCGCGTTATCCCTCTCGAAGACTCCGATTAATGTGATGACGGACGACCCAGTCTTCTAGTGATAACAAATCATTAGTGGACGTTGCTGACTCTTGACATCAACGAAACCTTGGGGCCTAGTAAGGAGGATCGCGACTCTGGTCGCCAGTAGCGATAGCGACATCCTTTGAACTATACATAGGCGTAGTGACTCGTACAGTTTGCGTTACCATGCAACGTAGCATGCGAACCATATATCAAGTCAGCTCGTAAGATACGGTCGCGTATACGCAGCCCGGTCGTGCCTTCGGCGAACTGAAACTCGTGATTGGCTAGACTGCATAATTAACAGAGGGTTCTTATGGTTTTACCAGTCGTCTTATTGCGTTCCAGGGACCCGGTAAGCCAGACCAATGTAGTAACCTGCATAAGTTTGTCGTAGCTGCAGGTAGCGACTTGGTGCTACGGCACGAAATAAGAAACCAAAAGGGGACATTCGGCCGACCATTATTCTGACATTTTTTCCAGTCTAACGCGCGAAATATACTCAGAACCGCGCGAACCGAACGCGAGTGCGATCCAGCATCACAAGCAGGCACTGTCCAGGTGGGTGCTCGAGAGTTTCTGAAGCTACAAAACTGAGACAGTTCGGAGAGGTCGCCGACATTGGGCCGAAGCGCTGAGATTGCCTGGATTTCGAGGATACTTTCTCGGAAGGGGGTCGGAAGGGGGCGAAGTGAACGTAGGATCATTGCGGTGAATATTCCGCGTTTTGTTTATGTTCCACGTAAGTGGCGGTTGATTTGGTGGCCGATTGCGTGTTTCGGAGTTGTGGCCGTCGGGTGAGATCTGGTGTGTCACCCACGATTTGGTTTGGCTAATGCAACCATAATATCGTGCAAACTTTGATTAGAAACTGAACCCTTTTTTTAAACCGCGAAGTCCTTTAGGGCTATCGTATTGTTGTAAATGCTGTCGGGAGTGGGATGAATCTCCGCCATCGTAGCTAGTAGCCTGTGCCGGACATTGATGACTATAATCTCGGTTAAGTACCAAAAGTCGGCGAAGCAGTGTTGGGAAGAGTGGTGAAAAATGACTTTTGAAATTGACAGTGATGATACATTCGCCTATCCAACAAAGTACGAAAAGGATTCAAATGGGTATTGTGCAGCTGTCCGCCGTGTACGCCGTGCTATATTGCAACCGTGACTATAGGGAATGATAACGAGAGCATGGTTCGTGTTATCGTCTGCAGTCGCCTTGGATGTGTTAAAATGGATCTCGTGATACATGTTGGGTCGTGGAGTTACGAACCGCAGTTCTCATTAAGTCTGTATTCTCTGGGCCATAAGTCAGTATAGGAATACGATGGATTAGAATGAGCACTTACACTGCCGTGACATTGGCCGGACACCTTACATGCGTTTGTTGGTACTTGGTACACCAGGCTTTGACGACATAGCGGACGTGAGCGCACTTGTATTGCACTTGTGTGTAGTCGCACATGATGACCGAAAAGGAAAGCTGTGAAGTGTTGTGGTCGAATGACGAGTAAGAATTCCAAGAGGATGTACAAATGCAACAATGGATGGCAGGCAAATGATTCTGTTGGTGGGTTGGTGAAATCTCCGGATTAGCATGCAGCTGCGCGACGGTCCGTTATGTTATAGTGAGCCAGACGGAGCAGCAGACAGACGTCAGTGCAGTTCAGGTACCCGTAGGAGCTATGCAAAGCTAGCCCATGTCGATAGAACCTGGTTCGTCAGTTGACATGCATCATGGTAGTGGCCGTGAATGTTCAACGTACCCGGGAGCCCGAGAGCGGTCGAGCCTTTTACACACCATAGACCTGGGTGGGGACCTTCATGTTTGAAGTGCTCTCGCTTCCAAGAACCTTGAGGGACAAAGGTAGCAGCCCAACCCGGGTGCCGAGAGGGACTACAGGGTCTTCTGGCCGTATTTGAAGAAGAATGAATGCAAGCGTGAAGGTCCTCGGTCTTGCTCTCAGGGTAGAATAGCCAGCGGGCTGCCAACGGCAGTCTCTGAGTGGTCGAAGCACTATAGCATTTAGAACTGCGCCAATCCGCCTTGTCCGTTAGTGTGCACTAAGTTCAAAGTTATCAGACGTGCACAGATCAAGTTTGATCTGCGACTACGGTTCCACGTTAAGGTGGCCCGTGGGGTGTGCAGCCGTTGGAAAATCCTTGACCGTGGCAGACACTAAGCTTCGGAGGCCAGGGGCCACCCTTCCTTCACATCCTGCAGGTCGCGAGAGAGATCAATTGTATACTAGGTGGCAATTAATGGCATCGTTTACACACTGCTAGAGCGAGGCCTTTACTGCATCGAGGCGCCTGTTTCATCCTAGGCGTGCCTTTCTCGGCAACACTTCACCGGAGCTTCCACCGATGTGTGTCCTTTATGCTTACTATCCCGCTTCCCCGGCCCCAGTCCATATCGCGAGAGCATCCGGAGGTCAAGTGTTGCGCAATCATCATATGCCGTCCCGTGTACGGTGAGCGCGGCTGCGCGACATGATCCCACCTTTAGTGGCTGCTGGTGGGGTCCTGGTCGCCGGCCTCACTTTCTGATTTCGTGAGCATAACGTTCGAGGTACATTGTCAGCAGGGCAGATTCGGGGTTGTGTTTGAGTTTCGGAGCGTCTGATGAACCCAATGCTGGTGTTATCGGGTTCCGTTTCGTCCGCATGACGCCATGTGATTGAGGTTTCTACCTGCCGCAACACTGACTCTCAAGTTCGCAACTCTTTCCACACATGCTACTCTACACCGACACCTGCTATATGTGAACGGCACAGCTCTAGCACCTCGTACGTTACCTAGGTAGGCTTCCCGCATTGACGGCCCATGTCCAGGTCGCTGTGCCATAACTGCATTGAAGAACAGCGACCAATGCCATCGCACGGGATTTCTGAGAAACGTGTGCATATGCATACACATCGACCAGGAATCTGGTAGTCTTGACCCGCGGTAAGACTGTCTAGACCGTGCTGCCCGGGCGATGGAACACTAAGTGGCTGCAAAGTGCATGTCGGCTCGAACAACGCACGGTAAGCTACAACCATAAGGGACGTGGATGCTGTTCGGTAAGGAAAAGACCTGCCGAGACTGGGAATATACCGACCTATGAAAGAGATGGGATTCTGCCGCTTCTCGGGGACGAGACCAATGCAGGGTGCCTTCTCTTATGGCGACCAAAGATGCAAACGCATGCAGAACGTACCAGGATCGCGTCCCCTGGACTGAGCAGGCCTTGTATACAATCCTTCGCTGATCGGAAAAGTTCACCGGCTGGCGCTCGCTTCAGACGCGAGCTTCTGAGAAGCCGACCCGACAACCCCCTCAACGCAAGGAACTTCGTTACAACGGACCATGACCGCATACACATGCATGATGCATCTCTCATTCTGGAGTTTTGAAGTAGATCAAAAGGTCTTCGCACCGCCCAAGTGTGGCATAGCTCCGTGTCCTCCATTTGTGGGCCAGAATATATTGGATGCCACAGTCTCCGCGTTAATGCAACCTCAACAGGAAGCGGAACCAGCAATCCGCAGTACCTGCGTTCTGGGAGTCTTGATATGCCAGTGGCTTAAACAAGGCGCCACACCTACCACTTTGTTGAGAATGTTGAGAATATTACGAACATATCATTGGCTCTTGTATCCGAAATTCTACAAGTTGTGTAGGTAATCGACTATTCGTTGGCGAGCATCACAAGCCATTCAGGCTGAACATAAGACATGGATGTTAGCATTTAATGCCACCAGAACGGTGAACTAGCTGATCAGAGACTATACCTCGAACCGTCCCTCCCCCGCGTTGCCAATCCGGTGGTAGCGCCAGAAGCAGCAGTGTGGCTATAGGACTAGGTCCCATATGTTCTATATGCTGACAACCTCTCCACAACATGATTCGGTATGACAGCGAATATCGGGTGGCACTGGCCCGAACGCTTGCCGATCACCAGATTCCTACGCGAAGATGCGTTCGTTTGAACTAGTTCATTACTCTTCATACGAGGATGCCAAGGAAAGCATCACGTCGGTTGCGGATATATAAATCTCCATAATACGCGTAGATCATGAGAACTCTCCGTTGGCTTCTCCAGCATCTAACCAACCACGACACATCTCGACGGCCTAAATAAAAAATCAAAGTCAGCACATGCCATTCTCGCAGTTGGTTCGTGGAAGTTACTTACCCTTCCCCACTTCTTAAACATCTTCTCGCCCACCTCCTTGTCGACATTTGGCTTGAAGACCATGCGATCTTTCTGGTTAATCTCCTTTAGTTCGTCAAACTCTTTCCAAACGTCGACAGCAAAGCCAGCTGCGATGGCTGCGCCCAAAGCTGTAGTTTCGCGCATGGCGGGGCGGTCGACGGGAATGCCGATAATGTTTGCTTGAGTCTGTTCCAAATGGTTATTTCAGGGCCACTTCATCGGTATCTCCCGGTGCCTTCACTTACCTGCATGCACAAGTTTGAGTTACTCATTCCACCATCGACTGCAAGCATGTTAAGCTTGTGGCCACTGTCCAGCTCCATGGCGTCTAGAATTGCCCTGGTCTGGAAGCAGGTCGCTTCCAAGGTTGCGCGAGCGATATGTCCCCGCTCAGTGAATTGCGTGATACCAAAAATGGTGCCCTTAGCATCGTCGATCCAGTAAGGAGCGAAGAGACCGCTGAAGGCTGTTACGAAGACACATCCACCGTTGTCTTCCACAGATGCCGCAAGATCACTAATCTTGTGTGAATGTGTGATGAAGCCCATGTTGTTCATGAGGAACTTGACGCCACTACCCGCAACCGCAATACTGCCTTCGAGTGCATATACGGGTTTCCGCTTTCCGCCAAAGTCGTACGCGACAGTAGCCAGAAGCCCGTGCGAAGAAATGACAGGCTTTTCTCCCACGTTGTAAAGCAAGAAGCAACCAGTGCCGTACGTGTTCTTCGCAGAACCGGGCGTAAAGCCTTGTTGACCAACCAAAGCTGACGATTGATCACCCAAGCACCCTGCAATTCGAACACCTTCCAATATACCGGAACGTAAGAATCCGAAGTCGTCTCGCGATGAAGACGGCACAATTTTTGGTAGCTTGACCTTGTTTTTATCGATTCCGAAGAAATCCAAGAGCTTGTCATCGTACTGAACGGTGTGCCTGCAATTGCATTAGCCGACTTTGTCGCTTAATTCGAAGCGAGCGGAGGTTGACATACAGGTTCATGAACATGGTTCTAGACGCATTGGTAGTGTCTGTCACGTGAATGTTTTGTTCTGGTCCTCCGTTCAGGTTATATAATATCCATGTGTCGATGGTTCCAAAGGATAATCGCTCCTCGTCGTATGCCTTGCGAACGTCTTCGTTGTGGTCAAGCAGCCACCGGAGCTTGACTGATGATGGGTAGGTCGATAGAGGAAGTCCACACATATTGCGTATGTCATCAGCGCCCTCCTTGTTCTTCAACTCACGGACCAATCCCTTGGTTCTCGTATCTGGCCTGGATTCACAAAGTCAATCGCTGCCCATTCGAATCTCGTACACACGTTTTACTTACCAAGCGATCGCATTACATAATGGCTCACCAGTATTGGTGTCCCAAACGACTATTGTTTCACGCTGGTTGGTGATACCGACAGCCTTGATGTCTTCGATTTCATGGCCGTTGTCGAGGAAGATATTCGTAGCCCGGTCAATGCATTGTTCTACCGAATGAATGATCTCTTTCGGGTCGTGTTCATGCCATCTGCGCCAATTAATTCACGTCAACAACAAGATTTCGCCTGTACTGACCCTGACTGAGGATATTGCTGGTTGAACTCGATCTGATGTTGAGCTACGGGCTCACCAAGGCCGTCGAAAATAATGAAGCGAGTACTTGTAGTTCCTTGGTCTATGGAACCAATAAAGAACTGCCTCAGTCTCCCCTCGTCCAAATTCGACTGTGGCTCTTCTGCAATTTCCTCTTTGGGGACTGGCTGCGGCTCAGTATCGTGCGCGGAAACGTCTTGTGTCGCCATGCTGAGAGATGTGCTGTTCTGTTCCACGGGTGTACCTAACCCGTTGTATTTATACGGAAGATGTCTTCCGTCCGCGGTCGGAATCGTAGAATATGCGCGACGGGTGCAGCTGTTGGTCGCGAAGTGGTGCTTTCTAAAATTCGGTACCAAGAATGGTACTGGGTATTGCGACGGTACGGAAAAATTTCTAACCAAGCCAATCAGGTCTGACAACCGATTAACTTCTTTGCGGTGTCCGCGCTGAAGGATGTCTGAACTGCGACGAGTTGAGTGCGGGTGTGCGGTGCCGCAGCAAAGCGCAAATGCCGATGGTGCTGTTCCGAGGGGGTGCTGCGAAAGTGTTTCGCGACAAAGAACACCGAGTTTGGGTGTGTATAACTTAGGATTTGAAGTCGAGGTGGTAAAAGGAGAATCGCAACAGGAACATCGTAGAAGGACGAAGGTTTCGGTGTTTAATCGGCAACGGAATCCGAGCGCGTGCCTTTCCTATGCGGTGTCTGCGGTATGACGCTCGAAGAGGGGTGGTTTTGCCTTTAAAGCGGGGGAGGGGAATAGCTCCACGACCAACAACACGACAGCAAAGATGCCCAGCCTTGTCACATGGAGCCTCAAATCTTTCAGCCTCCTCCGGAGCTCGAGAGTCAAGCCGTTGATCGGTCTTCACATCGTCGATCAGGCCAAATGCTAGCAAAACTAGACTCCTTGCCCGGCAAAGCATCCGCGCGCATGTCAGTGTGACTTCACATACAGCGGGTCGCGCGTCCAACAGATCCACATAAGAAGACGCCGTCGGTATTTCTCCAGTGGGACTCCAAGGGGTTGTGGGACACCCGCATCGAATCCACCCAGAGCCTCATGAAGCTGCCAGCGGAATCACAACATGGCGCTCCGTGCTCATATTATTGACAATATAGCTCGTCGGCTTTCCCCCGGATTTCACGACTTCTTCACCGGCCAACGAACATCCATTGTGCCAAGCTGTCGACGAAGCTCCCCCTGGTGCTGACGAGCTGACACGATGTCAGTACATGTCGTTTAACTTCGACAATGACTCGTTGTTCTACTGTGCCACAATGGATTTCCACCTGCGCAGATCAATGAATAGGATGGAGCCATGGATGGCATTCAGCGTGGCGACCACGCAAATCCGATAACAAACATAAAATCAGCATGTCATTGGACGATCATCGTGCAACACCTGCGGAGGACCACGGGCGTTCTGGACTTTAAAAAGGTTCAGGGAGAGAAGCTTCGAGACACTGTATTCTGCATCTCGGAGGTGCGGGCATCGGAAATGACCATGCGTAATGTGTGATGAGTTGGTTCGGACGTGGGATGGTTACCGGTATAAAGTTAGGCATCCGCGCCAAGTGGAGCGGAGTGGGTAGGCCTCGTAATGGCGGAAAGTCAAACTAATGTTGGGGATCGCGACGGCACGTGACGTCTACATGGGGAAGGTTCTTGGCCTCCACAACACCCGCCCCAGTTCATCCTCCAGACATGTCTATGCAGTTGCTGCCAAAAGAACTACGCCTTCAGATATGGGCGCTGGCGTACTACAACGAGCCGCCTCGCCTGGTAGCACTGGAGACCAACCCCCACGATGAGGATCATGACGAAACGCACTTTTGCCCGCGATACTCCCCTAGTCCTGCGCCAGTGACGGTAAATCTATGTCATGAGTCGCGCGAAGAAGCTCGGTACCAGGCTATGAAAGCAAACCATATCCTGCAGGTACCGTGCAGCAATTCAGATACTGGCTGTGGCGAATTCTACTTCCGCATCGATACCGACATCCTCTTGCTACAGCTAGAAGGCACGCGTGTTAAACATTACGATGACTCGCCCGAAGTAGGACTACTGGCTCACTTCAGCCATGCAACGGGCTGTGATCCCCAAGAGCTGCAGAAGGTCGCTATTACAAAAGTTATACTGAATGGATTCAGAGACGGCAGCCTATCAAACGTCCTACGCGACTTTCCCAAGATATCGCACATGGTCATGATGCTCACCAACGAGATACTAGAGGACGATTTGGAGAAAGAGTTGTTTGTTCGCGCTGCTTCAAGGATAGTTCGCATGTACAAACTCGACTTGATGAACCTAGCTACTAGTCAAGGGAAGACGTTCAAGCCACATCCCTTCAACGTGGATTTTGCAAGGCTTCACCATGGTCGGTTGGATATAGTCTCGAAAGATGTTTGGCGTGACTGGAGCGATGGCGGAGAAGAGTGGGCAACGCTCGATAACTCTGAACCATTCTGGTAGCTTACCAATCGCAGCGCATACGATGAACAAGCTGTGCGCATACTTTCACAGATGAGATCCACAGGCAGTAGATAATGGGTCATACATGTAAGTCGAGAAATGAAACACACAAGAGCTAGGAAGATACCGGAGTAGAACAGCCACAGTCAACAATGGCCGGCACAAGCATGGAACACCCTCAACCGCGCATCTCAGCTCCTAGAGCCTGTATCGCCAAGATAATGGCGTTCAGAGCTCAATCTGACCTGTACCATCAATTGTTTTCCGGAGCCATAGCCACTATCTACCATATTACCCGACAGATTTACGCTCCGGCGATTAATCATATCAGTTGTGGGTCTACAAGAAAAAGCAAGTGAGTGCATAATCGGATAAGCATGCGGTCGACCCATCGAAGGACATCTAGGCCATCGTCCACCTCAGCCTTGAAGACTGCAATACCATTATGAGATACGAAAACAAAGGGAGAAGGCGATCATGAAGAAACGGACTGTAAATGGTTCTTCTCAAGTCTAGCTATAGCCGTTTGAACGGGACTCAGCAACGTAAAAGGTCGTACATATATCATAAATCTCAACACTATGCCTCAATCTTAACCGCAGCTCCGACCTCCCTAATCCTCCCCTCCAACCTCGGCGCAATAGCCTTTGTCCAATTAACCTGGAACTCACCACCACCAAGCTCATCACACAGCTTAGGATTGCCCTTGAGACCAGCAACACGCCACCACTTCCTCATAACCCTTCTGATCATCTCCGTCTGCTTGTCTGTGAACTGTATTGGCACACGGCTATCATACATCGGTCCGTCGTCTTCATCTTCATCGACGTCCGGGTCTTCCGAGTCGGTAGTGTCGTTCGGGCTGTTGTCGCGTTTGTTCGAATCACCCAGGACTCTGCTCACGCCTTGATCCACCGGAGGAGCATTGTTACCACGGGACTGCGTGGGGGATGTAGGAGATGGGTCGTGGAAAGCGTGACCGTGGTTCTTCTGCAGATTCGTTTGAATCGATGTGAATTTTGTGTTCATGGATTTGCCCCAGCGTTTCCATTTGCCTAGTACTTTGAGAGACATGAAGTATTGGCGGAGGATAGTGGAGATGAGAACGCCGTTTTCTTCCGAGACAAGCTCTTTGGCAACTCCGCCTTCTTCTTCGATGAGGAGGGATGTGTAGCCGTCTAGGTGTAGTTGATTAGTGGAAGCTCTTTGTGCACTGGGGATGACGTACCTTTTCCACGGCCCATGTACCCTCTCGTAGCGAGTACGTACTCTCGCTCCTCATCTACAGGTTCCTCTCCAATCGTCACATTGGAAACCCGCGAATGTGGTGGTTTGGAGTAGTCCGCTTCAAAGGTAATGTTCGATACTTGCGGGAATCTTCCTTCTAGTGCCGGGTAATTGCTGACGCCGTTTTCTAATGCTTCTCGAATTGCCTTGCCGGTGACCTTCAGTACCACGACCGGATCTTCAAACGGGAAGCAGTTGACAAGATCCCTGAGCTTCAACAAGCCAGGAGGGTAGATTTGATCTCCGCGTATCGTTCCGGCTGCCATGATACAGCACTCGGCTGAGTAGTAGTACCTCATGAGATCGCAGACAAAGTTTCCAATGTTCGACTCTCTTGTTCGTACGGTTGTGAATCGGGCGTCGAGTGGTGCGGCGGTATATCCGATAGGTTTGTCTAATCGCTTTCTAATCTCCCGTGTCTGTTCTTCTACCAGCGCCATGGCCTGGGGATCTTGAGGTATACTGCTGACAATGTCTCGCCGTATGATCTTGAAGTCCCATCCCTTGCCCTCTGGCTTCCGCCATGCCTCAACGTGAGACAGTTGTTTGAAGTCTGTGCCTGACCGCAGTACTTGTGTTCCGTTGATAAGGTTGTACGAGTAGTAGTGGTCATGTCCACCCAAGATTATATCAATCAATCCTCCTCCAACTTGCTTTGCCAGCTTGTTGTCGTTTGGCTCTCGCTGATGCGATACGCAAACGATTATCTCTGCGCCCTGCTCCTTCAGACCTGGTATGAGTTCCTTCGCAGTCTCGGAGGCACTCTTGTATATGATGTCCGGCGGTAGCGCGTTGATTGTGTCGAGCCACTCTCGTTCTGCGAGTCCGATGACGCCGACTTTGATGCCGTTGGATGCCGTGAGCATGACCGTCTTCTTCGCGTTTCCGAGGGGGACACCGTCGCCGAGGGCTGGGTCGTGGACGTTCGCGAGGAGCCATGGGAATTTGCATTTGGCTGTGAGGTAGCGATACTGCTTTACACCAAAGTCGAGGTCGTGGTTCTATGTAAGCGTTAGTTGGGCTCGGTCTCTGTAAACTACGATGTACATACTCCCACGCAAGAAACGTCTGTGCCAATGTTGTTTAGTACAGGGACCATGTGGCTTCCTGGTGGTAGTCGTCAGTCTCCTTGCATAAGCTGTGGCGATCCGGCTCACTGACCCTTTGTGATACTACTCTCAATGCTCGGGTTGAACGCATCACCCGAGAAGAAAGTCAGAAGCTTTGGTTGGTCCTTGAACCTCTCATCGTCCCTATAGTAATTTACGAGAGTTTGAAACCTCGCATATCCGCCAACAGGCTCTCTTGACCCCGCTTCAACGTGGTAAACATCATTGTAGTGTAAGAAACGTAGGTCTGGCGGGGCATTCGGCGCGCCACCTTCTGGCTCGCATATGAGCAGCTCTTCCGCTGATGGGTGGTCTGTGGGCGCCATGATGATTTCCGAATCTATATCACACTTGTACCAACTTGAGAGATAGTTGTCGTTAGAATATGGTGCTCAAGGCGCTCGTGTCGCGTGTTCGAGCGGTGAGTATGCTGCGCATCATCAATCGTAGTTAGCGTTTCAGGGTCCAGATGTATCTGGCCAATGACGATGACGCCCACTCTAAGCCGAAAGGGATCTGCAAGGGGCATTTCTGAGGCTGACGGCTGCTGACGGCTATCGTACCGCTGCCGCGTGGTATGTATGAAGGCCGCGACAACCTTGAAGCTCGCAATAACCATGTGACACAGCATCACCAAAACCTCAGCCTACCAAATACCGACCTCTCGTCGGAAATAACCCAAAGGCAGTTCAATCGAGCTTAGTTCGCCTTAGAGTTTTTACAAGAAAACGTTCAAATGCCTGCGAATACTTCGCTATTGATATACGTACTCTGTTAAGTAGAGCCAACGCAAGTCCATATACAGTAACATTGACAGAAAAGACAAAAGAATGTGCTTCTCGATGCCATATGCCAGACGATGCAAAACGCCAGTGTCCTCCAGAGCGGATATCACTAGACCTCGTAGTCATAAAAAGAGATGCGCCGCGTAACCAAGCCTAGTAGAAACGCCGAGAAACCTACACAAAGAATCCAAAGAAATCCGCAGACCGCGGCTAGAACGCTGCTAGAGAGCATTCCAGCCATCCCAGAGATTTAACCTAGCCTTGCCCTTACCCTTCGGGCCTTGCCTAGACCCAGCCGCCGCTGGACCCGTCCCAGAACGCCTTGAACTCCTTCCTAATTCCTATTGTCTACTACTGCCTGGACGGCCCCCCTTCGCCTTGGTCTTATTGTACGTCTCCTTGCAGTCGTCACTGCAGAACCATTTCGTTCTGCCAGTAGGCGGTTTGTCAAGATTTACACAGCCAAGGTGGAACCACTCGCGGGGGCAGTCATCGTTGTCGCAGGCAATCATGTTCCCGTAGGAAACTTCGTTACAATAGCAGTATCGCGGCTCGTCGCCATCTTCCTCCGATTCGGCCTCTGGTTCGGCTTCCGCCTCGACCTCTTGGTAGTCTTGTTCTTGTGCGACGGAGCTGGCAGCGGATGATGGAGGGTTCGATTTTACGTTCGGCGTGGGCTTCAGGGCGGGAGAAGCAGTGGCGGTAGTCGATTGCGTGTTCTTCTTGTTGCCTCGTTTTGATCCGGCGCCTGTCGTGCTGTTGTTCTCTGACGACGTGGTGGAGTTTGAGTTTCCATTGTTCACGTTGCGGCTACTGCGACTTCGCGCCATGGGTGTCTCCACAAACGCGCCGACAACAGGTGTCGTATTCTTGGAGTTCCGACCGGATCTCACGGCGGCAGATATCGGTGCGGGAGCGTCAATGTCCATGCTCTCTGGCTCCGGCTGTCCCAAGTCTTCCACC
>Ga0058698_10000467_pt1 | contig 22479 bp, 17 predicted proteins | sample AgamicAsSfe_FD_67288 | JGI IMG/M metagenome (GOLD analysis project Ga0058698, IMG submission 67288) | Agave microbial communities from Guanajuato, Mexico - As.Sf.e | ecosystem: Host-associated > Plants > Phyllosphere > Phylloplane/Leaf | place: Guanajuato, Mexico | collected 2012-05-30
CTCGGTGATCTGTGCGATCTTGTTCTGGACTTCACGGGCGTTACCGAAGCCATCACGTCCCCGGCCCCGGCCGATGCGCCTAGCAGTGATACGCACGTAGAGTCCGTTCATACCGCCTTCAATCGTCATGCGCCCGCGATACTTTTTGTCGATGTACTGGCAGAAGATTTGTTGCAATTCGCGGTCTTCGTAGTCTTGGAACTCCATTCGTATTGGTATACGGCTTGGGATGCCTGGATTGTGAGCGAAGAAGGCTTCCATCTGCTTGTGGTAGCCCGCCAGTACAAAGACAACTTTGCCGGTCAAGTTCTCAATCTCTGCAAGCAGGTAGTCTAATACTGCTTTACCACCAGGGCTGTTCCCAGATACCAATTGATATGCTTCGTCAATAAAGAACACGCCGCCACCTTCTTCGAGGATCTTATCGATCGAGGCTTTGCAAGCGGACACGCCGTCATTTGCGAGAGCTGATCCGGAGCTCTCAATGAAATGATCACCCGGCAGAGCTCCTACTTCGGCCAGGAACCTCGAGTAGTACCTAGCCACTGTTGTTTTTCCTGTTCCAGGGTTTCCCAGGAGGGCAGCACCAAAGCGCTCTGCATTAAGCGATACCCCTTGGCGCACCACCGTATCCACTTTGGCCTTAATCGCGAGGAATTGTTGCTTGACGGACTCAAGTCCTATCATGGGTACCAGGGAATCTAGAGCTTTATTTTCAGCACCCTCATATCTCTTTTGCCACTCCCAATCATCCCTGGCTTCGCTCTTGTCCCAACTGGGCTGCTCCTGGTCTCGATCTGGCGATGTAGGTATGGCGTTAGCTGCAGTCTCGTCGCGGTGAGGAGAAGCCGCGTTGTGCGATGCAGAATCCCTCCGTAGCCCTGGATCGCCGGTCGACGGCGACGCTGTTGTTTCGGATGCTGGAGACGTTGAAAGTGGTTGCTTTCTGGTACTTTTGATCTTCTCCTGCAGATTGCGAAGATCTTGCTTTTTCTGTTCGAGCGCTTGCTGGCGGTCTCTGTCCTCTGCCTGCTCTTTCAGCACACGCTTGTGGTGCTGGATCTCTTCGTCGATCTCAACTAGTCGTGCCTTATACGCGCGTTGCTTTGCCTCTCGCTCTTCGTTTAGCTCGTGTTCTCGTTGACGCTTCTTCTCTTGCGCTCTCACTTCAGCTTCACACTTGTGGCAATGTACCGCGGCTTTCACATGACACCTTCTTGAAGTCTTATGATTGCTGGGACAAGTCGAAGAGATGATGACTTTGCAATCCATACGCGAGTGATCCTGTAACTGATGGCATCGGTGGGGGCAAGCATGAAGGCCGCAGTTGAGTATCTTGCCACATGGTTCAGAGCAACCGCCATCAGGGCATACCGTATCAAAGTGCTCTTTCTCGGTTAAGAGAGCAGTCTTTTCTGGATGTTGCTCGCATTTGATAGGGAAACCGTCGTAAACGTGGCCATCTCGCTTCAACTGATCCATGAGCGGTACCCATACTTCCTTGCCTTTGTGACTATTCATGAAAGTGTTTGCATTACCTATCATGATCAAAGCATTCCGTGCTCGTGAAAGTAACACATTGACACGCTGAGGAGAAGACATGAAACCGATGTCCCCGGTTTCGTTACTTCGTGTGAGACATGCGATGACGATATCGCTCTCTTCACCTTGATAGTTGTCGATAGTTGATATGCGAAGCTTGCGCTTGGATATGTTTGCACTAGCTGGTGTGACCAGACCTGCTTGAATCAACTCATGAGAATCCAAGTCGTTCAAAATGGGATCGTTCTCCTTTGATAAAGTGTTCACTAGCAGGTATAGCTGGCCCAGGTAAGGTGTCAGTACCACGATGTCTTCCGTCCCATAGCCCTGCTGACCAAGATATCGCACACATTTCAGCACCATGTCAGCTTCATACAAGTTCTCCTTACTGGAATTCGCGCCGCCATCACGGCGGTCGGCAATCTTGATTGCGTTGAGCTCAGGACGTGAATGTGACACGAAGATGACGTTGCTCTGGAAGCCGCGTAGATCCGGTCGACCCTGAGTCTTCTCAGCATCTTTCAACTCCGGATAAGTGAGTGATCTGACGAGAGATGAGATCTCGGGGCGCATACGATGCTGCTTGCGAAGGGTGGTATGAGGGACTCCACTAAGCACCAGACGTTCGAACAGGGAAACATCGAGATCGTACCCATCTCCTCTCTCTACAGTCAAGGCATAGTTGTTGACTTTAGGCCGTAGCTGCTTGTGATCACCGATCAGCACGAGTTGCTTCGTGGTCGGAGTTAAAGCTGTAAGTATATGGCTTTCCAAAATCTCTCCAGCTTCTTCCACCAGAACTATGCCAGGTGACGCCTTACGAATATCGTCGTTGTACATGGCAGCTGCCGTCGTAGTGCACCCTATGATTCGTTTCTGACCAAGGACGTGGAAGTTCTTCTCGCGAAACAATCGATCGATCTGGGCACGACACTTGTTGTACTTATCGGCAAGCACACTAATTTCAGCGACTCGTTCTTCAAGGATGGTCTTGTTCCACTGCGCCTGAAGATCACATCGGATCTGTGGCGGGACATTCCAAACGTGAGGATAGGTCTGCATCGTGTGGCTCGAAAAGACGCCCGCGTCTTCACCTTTGAGCCATCTCTTGACTAGATAGTACTCATCGATGCGCCTATTGTTTTTCCCCATCATCGTCATGCCATCTTGGTTTTCAGGCACGACGAATGCATCGAAGTATTCTGAATCATCAGAGAACTCCAAGAAATCGAGAAGCATTCGTTCACTGAGCCGCGTAGAAGCAAAGGATGCCATCCTTGTGACTAGCGCGTCATGATAAGACTCAGCTTCCACCTTTTGGTCTTGAATTGAAGTCCATGTTTGCGCAGTCATTTTGTAGTTGTTCGGCTGTTCTCTGATGCTGAGTGCACGAGTATTGGCATTCGATTTCGATCCTAGTCGCACAATCGAACTAGCCGGGATGCCAGCCTTTTGGATGTCTTCTAAGAATTGGTCCAGAGCATGATTCGTGTATGTGAGTATGAGCATTTTCTCCTTCGTCTGATCGTGTAATATCTTTGCGATGAGTGCGCCGATGAAACTTTTACCAGTTCCTGGTGGGCCTTGAATAAGGCTAACCTTCTTCAGTAGACCAGTCAACAGAGAATCTGCCTGGGCTTGATCCAGTTTGATGGAGTGACTACTTCCAATGATGTCTTGAAGGTCTTCTTCCCAATGGTCACAGATGGCATTGATGGTCTTGGTCGGTTGGATACCAGAGACTGTTTCAGCGGAATTTGGAGTGAGGCTGAGGAGCTGATCCTCCAGTGGCAGCTCGGTCAAGGACTGGAGACGTTTGAGAATAGGTTCATACGCAAAAACCGCGGTATCCACTTGCACAAAGCTGAGGTCCGCTGCGAGCTTACATGTCATTAGCACTTTGCCAAACGAGCTAGCGTCGGCTACACGCAGCACGACGATAGCAGGTTGCTGAGCAAGAAGGTCTTCATCACGGTCTACAGTTGCAAATGCGACAATATTGCCATTGCTAATGAGGCAACCGAGTGACTGGTGTTTCAGGACGTTCCTGTTGTCGGCGAGGTACTTCTTGCGAGCAGCGCCCTTGACATTGCGTAGCTGTGGAATGTCGTCTGGGCAGGAGAGTTTTAGCGAGCAAGGCTTGCGTTTCGTTTCCGGTCCGCAGTCGATACCAGCATACTTCAGGTGCTCGAGGATTATCTTCCGTCGTCCTTTCTTCTGACCACTAGCGATCTGAAAATCGTTGCGCAGTTCGCCCAAGAGATCTTCACGAAGCAGGCGAAACTGGTTGTCAATATGAGTCAGCCCACGACTCTCCAATGGGGCAGACGCGATAGAATCTGCGCGTCTGTAGAACGGATGTTCGGAGCATGCGAACTCGTCTGGCGTTGGTAGGAGCTTGATCTTATGGATCTGAGTAAAGTCGTTGTCGTGTCGCCCGCCCGGGCCATCGGCGGAATCATCGGACGTGCTGTCTAGGACGTGTTTGATCTTCTGACCGATATTGCGGACATCTAGGGAGTTCGAGTTGATGAATGATCCATTGTTAGTGACACGCTCTGCAATGTCGCGCACGTCTGGGATGTCCTCCGAGCGGCTGTATAGCAGCTCCAGTAAGAGCCACGCGAAGGCACGCGTGGCATCGCTGGAAAGCACATGAGCAATGTGTGCCTCAACGAGTGTGTTCCAAAATGTAGGTGGTTGTACAATTTGTTCGAGGACGCGTTGCAGAAACTGGCCACTGTAGAGTTGCTTGACCGATGGCTCGGCGAGTCGGAGGATGACGGATGTCGCCAAGCCGTTGAGAAACGTGCTCTCACGTGTCAACCTAAATGCGACAGAGACCGCCGCTAACCCTGCCGGAGACGCAATCAGGCGCTCCACACACTTCGAAGCGTCCTCTTGAGAATAGAATGCCTCCAAAAACCGATTACCATCGCCCACCGTCTTGATGTCGCGATTGCCGTGAATGACGGCGTTGAAGAGCTTCGTCAACCCCGCGGCTCGCTTGGCTGTCGCCTCTTGGTCCGCCATATGTAAAGCTCGTATCGTGTAAAGTGTCACTTGTCAAGAAAGGCTGAGATCTGCCAATATTTGAGGATTCTACGAGGGAGATGTTTGGCCTTTTTGAGCTTTCAAAATGGATAAAAAGGATGTGACACTAAACCGCAGCTCATGCGTGACGATTCTCTGATAACGGGCTGTGCGAATGATTGGAAACCAGTCGCAGTTGATGTGCAGAAAAACAATAAACCTTGTTTGCCTGCATAGTCTGGTGAGTTCTGGACGAATCGAGGCCTACCAGGCATGCATTGTGCGACCTGCAGGTTGAGCAAACTACGCCACATGAACTCAGCCTTGTTTCAGGCATCATCGCCTACTTGAAGTCGGCGTATCGCCTTCTATTCAGCGCAATACTGCGCTTGAAATCCTCGATTCCTGTTTCCATCTAACACAGTGTCACAACATCATCCATGGCTTCATATCCAGGCAGCGACAGCAGAGGTGGCTTTGCTCCACGGAGAGGGCGAGGCCGTGGTGGAAGAGTCCCGTTCTTTGCGAAGCCCAAGGAACAGGTGAAACCTGATCTTGAGAGACATCCGCTTGGAGACCTTATCAAGGAGTTTCGCAATTCGGATCTGAGCTTGAAACCCGCAGCTCTAGCAGAGATATCCGATTGCCAGTATGTAGCATCCTACAATTGGCTCAACGGCAAAGTACCCACCATTGTCATTCCAGGTGGGCTCTTTCTCGCAATTGGCAGGCCGAGTTAACAGTCATAGGAAAACCTCCTCAGTGGACACCACTTCCTACACCACGGCGTCTGCCAGAGGACTATGGGCAATACTTTCGTGACCCCAACGCCGCTATGTATCCCGAATATCCAATGGCACCCGTAGTGCGTGCTATTATTGAGACCAACCCTGAATTCAACTCTGCGAGCACCGATCTCTTCGCTTGTGGAAGCACCCTTGGCAACCTCCTCCGCTTCGCTCGGGGTGTCGACAAAGCTTTCCGTTTCAACATCGAGGTCGTCGGCGAGACCGTCTTCTTCGTACGAAAAGAGAATGACCCTAAAGAAGTTATCAAAGACGTTAGAGGCTATGGTCATACCTTTCCAGAGGCATACACCACATGGGAGCAGAGCGTTAAAGGCTCCGAAACCCACCAACGCATCATACGATATGAGTTCGGCGGCTTGGAGTGCCTCGTGCGGTTCGAGAGTGACGGCTATATTGAAACGGCCGGAGCAGTCAATGATGCTACGCATTCAGAGAGCGCCAAAGACCCCGATGACCTTCTGGCAGCACTCCAAGACACATCGATCAGCAGGCCATCAGACTTCATGATAAGCACACATGATGCTTTGACTGTCAAACAGGGTGGAACCACGGTGCTGCAAGACGTCATTTTCGATCTGAAGACGCGCTCAGGGAAGTACAAGAAAGACATAGACATGAGCGACATCCACCCAGCGCTCTGGATCAAACAGATATCCAACTTCATCGTCGCCTATCACAACGGTGCTGGACTTTTCGAAGACATCCGAGTGCAAAATGTCAAGAACGATGTGCAGGCCTGGGCCAAAGATAACGAAGAAGGCATCCGCCGCTTTGCCACACTTCTAGATACGATCGTTAAAATCGCTAGAAGTAACGCAGGCAAGTTGCTCGAGGTGTATTGCCCTGGGGCGGACCGCTTGGAGGTCCGGTTTCAGTATGGCAAGGGTGTGCACGCCTTGCCTGCAGACCTGGCAGACCGCTGGGAGAAGACTTGTATTGATGTCGTCTCTACGCAAGATGATGAATCCGATCAGTTCAGGTTTAGCGATGGGGGTATCGGTCTAGGAGATACGTACGAATTCAACACTGGCTCTGACGATTCCGGATCGGAGCCAGACTACACTGCTTGTTCCGCTCACGATTGTGGCTACTGTGGCAGGTGCACGTATTGAGAATTGTAGGCTAAATCACAGGCACGGTTTATGGAAAGCAAACAGCTAGAGCGCAATTTATTGTAGTTCTTATGAAAAGTTTTTATTCCGTTCATTTGGAACCTTGTTAGCGGCTAGTGCTAGCCTTTTGGTTCAATCTCTGATTATAGCGTCTACTTCTAATTCTTTTCTGGAGGCTGCTCATATTCGATGAAAAGCTGTCATCAAGGTGGCCGTCTTGCTCCGACTAGCCTACAAGCGGCACTTGGGACCCATACTTCCTTAACCTTGCGGGGATTTGTCACAGGACCGTAACTACATAGTTTCCATAGTGGTCTTCTTCCTGGAAGAGTTGAGGGTCAAGTGGCTGTCGATAGGCCTCGAACCGCTGCTGAACTGTGTGGACATCCATCTCGCTGTCGCCTCGTATCTCAGCCTCCATAATACCCACTCGTCGATATACCCCGCGATCTGCTCCAGGTGATTGATGTAACAGAAGACCCATAACGGTACCTTCTTGACAGTAGTTCTCATTCTTGATCGGCTTTACGTAACACAGTATCGGCATGATAAGAATGTTTCCAAGGAATGCCTTCGCCCGGTTATGCTGTGTCCGCTCGTCTGGAGTAGACGGCCGACGTGTTGAAGATGATGTATCCGTTCCGACATTGCTAAGCCCGCCAGTAATATCAGCTCCCTGCACCAACGAATCCTCTTGATACTGCGGAGCAGCTTCAGGGTCTTCTGGAGTAGATGGTCGAGTCATGTCGGCCAAGCATTCTTCAACGGTCGAGTCGAACCATCCGTCTTGATACCATGTGAACATGAAACCCTCTTTATCCGAACCTAAGATGAAAAAGTACCGAGGACCCTCATCTTCCCAACTTGATGAGTAGGCAAATTTACTTGGACGTGGTAGAAGAGGCCCGGAAAGTTTTAGCCCTGACGGAGGAACAAAGCAGATGTTACAGATACGTTGCATCGTAGCTTGTTGTAGACAAGTGTCCCAAAGCACGCTTTTTCCCCGTCCCAGCCATGACCAACTTGGCGAGCCGTTCCATGTTGGCACGATTTTAGATTCCGGGGACTGTTCAAAACGATTAGGTTCAAAGAAGAGTATTCCACGATGGATGTCGTTGGTCCATAATCCAAATATGCTTCTATCCTCGAGACCTTTCGCGAATTCATCAGTGATTCCTGCCAAGGCAGGTAGCTGGTCCTCAGCAAATGTGAGATGACGATTCGAGTAGTCTGCTAGAACGTCGTACCAGGCGCTGTATAGGGAAGCCTGGGCTTGGTCAGTCTGCGCAAGCGGCTTTAGGTTCCTAGTTGACAAACTGAAACTAACATCATTGTAAGGTATATTCTCAAGTCTGAACATCCAACTTTTGTCGTTCATAGCGGTTTGAAATGGCTTTTCCAAAGGAGTATTCGCCCATCCGCGAGGCCAAACTTCATTCGCGACTGTACATTTACACTCCCAGTAGACCTGTTCATCCTTAAAGTGTATAGTTCGGTTTGACTACCAATCAGAATATGGACGTGATCGTATGTCGATAAGGGCACTTACAAGTAATTGTTCTTGCAGTGTCCAGGCCCGAGTGAATATTGGGCTTCTTCTTATCTCTCCCCACGGGTGACTAGCCATCACGTAATAGATTGCCTGTGTGTCATTCTGGGCAGTTGAAAATCCAGTCATCGGGAACCGAGAATGAGGATACACTTTCACTGGAACTGAATCAATGTGACGCTCGTGTGAAAAGAACCCTTGTACTCCGTCAGGGAAGCCAGAAGCCGAGATGGTACAACTTGCGTTTTTGTACACTCCATACATGGAAAGCGATTCCTGCTTCCAGTCTTCAGGATCATCCTGTACAATACAAAGAGAATCGATCCAGATGTATTGGAAACCCAACTCCATAGTCGTAAAGAGAGCGTCTTGGAAGGTTCTGGATAGGCTGTTTATGGGAATCGACAGTTCAAAAGAATTGAGATTCGTGCGCGTCGTGGTCAAGAACTTGGTATCGCCCCAACAATGGGAGAGTGTAATGTATGGTGTTTGTAGGGGAAGTGAATCCCCTCGACAGAGTCTTGCAGACACTTTGGAGCTTGTACCATCTGACTCGACGTATACAAGTCTAGTTGGGAGCTTTCTGCTATTGATAGGCGATCGACATTGACTGTGCTTTGAGAAACATTCGTTCATCCATTTTCTCACCAAAGAGAACGTCTGTTCCGATTTTGTTGATGGATCCAACTCTGAGCAGAAACTCTCTGCAATTTGCGCTGGGTTTATCAGTTACTAACTTCAAATACAAAGAAGCATTTACCTCCAATGGCTGGCTCCAGCAGCCAGAAAGAAGTTACTGATGATATGTTATCCGCTCTATCATAGACCATGATCCACAAATTGTATTCCAGCACGCCGCGTGCGCGGTCCTCGTGCCATGTGTGGTTCCACACATACGTTGTATAATGAACAGTGTGAGATACCTGGCTCCCATCAGGTCTAGGGGATCTCAAATCTCTTCAAATCCAGTTGCAAATATAGCAACCCTGTTCTACTGCTCGAGAGAATTCCTTAACGTTACTATGATACCCTTTCTCTTCTCTGCTCTTATCCGGTCCTGCTGCAACAATGCCTTGACATGTGGCACACAATCTATCTCCCGACATTTTCGCTAAGCGGGTAGATAACGACGACTAATGCAACATCTGTTTTGTCGTCGCGAGCGATGATGCGTGCATCTCCGATGGCGATTCCGTCGAGTAGTTGACCAGCGAGTGAATGGAGAAACCACGGAGTAATTGGCTCGCTAGGGTGCGCCAGTATGATTGCTCTAAAATGCGCCAAATTCGTGTCAGGTCCAGATTTTCTGATGGTTTGCGAACATGTGTTTTGGGTTGGCGATATGACGGACGCGGAAAGAGGACAGCTGAGCCGAAGCGGGGCAGGGCCAGTGACGTCAAGGCAAGGCCGCCCATACAGCATGGGTAGCTCAACAAAGCTATTTATACCAACGCTATCACGAGTCAACACATCATCCGAAACTGCACGACTCTCTTTAAGCAGGCACCATCTTGATGTGACATTAAGCCCATTTCCAATTAGTTTCCGGCCACCAAAGTCATGTCCCAAAATTCCTTTCCACCTACACAAATGCAAGCATGGAAACAATGATAGCCACATAGCACGTCCAAAGCGCACTGCGTGTTTCCTCTTGAGACATCTAATAGTTCGTGGTTATCATGCTTGCATTGATTGTCCTTGCGATCGCCATCATCGTGCGTCCGCCACGCGCAGGTACCAGAAAGAGCCTCAGTGCAACGTAATTTGTGTTCCTATAGCAAGCGCTGATTGATAATCCAATTCTTTTTCCCTACTACTATATGGTTCCTGTAAGAAATATTCGATGATACTAGTTCCCGTCCCTTATCATCACACACACTATGATATACGGTGTCTTTGTCTTTGTCAATTAGGATAGTTCCAGCTCTTCCTAGCGATACGGATACATTCACGGCGAACAGATAATGCGCAAAGCTTGAAAACAGATACTGAGAGTCTGTACGTACATTCCGGCGAAACGAAGTTGTCGTTGAACTATTACCTTCCGAGCGATGCAATGGTTTTACCACCAAACATAAAATATCTCGTCTCTTTTCACATTCGTCCCACAGAGGTAAGTCCCTTGCGTACATTGCTGCAGCCTTGTGATACAGCTGCTCGTCTCACTGCATGCAGTATTCGAAGGGTACGACGTACATGATATGGCGGCGGATATCGTACACATGACGGTTTGTCTGTTATCGCGGTCTTAGCATCCACAAAAGTTGAGGGGCTGTCATGAAAGTTCTTGTTTACCAGATTGAGGCCTGTTCACCCGCGTGTCAATCTCCCCCGACACCTCGTCACTCCGTCACTCCACCATTCCGACTCTCTTGTCCTCCGCACGGTGCTTTTAGTGCTCGAACATCTCTGTTACATCAACTGTAGTTCAGTCTCTAGAGTTCGTTCCGTTCCTCTGTGGCGTTTGCAGACAGTCTGTATAGCGCTATCTACATTTGGTCGCCTTGCTTGAACAATCTGGCCGACAGAGGCATTGTTGGATTTAGCCTCTTGTAGGCGGTGCTTGTTCCCTACAGCCCTTTATGTATTGCCAATCTGTCGTATGCTGATAGTGAACATAGACCACGAGGTTTCGTCCGGAGTTCCCATTCTTTCTTGCAGCTTCGCAAGCTGGGTGCGCCCAAGTACTTCGCCAATGTCGATCCTCACAGCCAGCCTTTGGCGCGCCACAAGATCGTGTCAACGCATGAACCTTCCGGTCGCAAGACGCTACATGTTCGCAATTACCTGCATCATATCGAGAAATCGGATGGTACACCGCTACCGGAGGAAGAGAACGCGGCGCTGATGGAGAAACTGATAGGTCATGTAACACGACCTGAGAACGTGCTCAGGCTGGGGTGGTACGACAACGGGGACCTGATCGCATGGGATAACATGTCGACACTGCATCGTGCTACGGGAGGTAGCTACGAGGGCAAGTTCACGCGCGGCATGCGCAGAACGACTGTGAAAGATGATAGCCCGGAGGGTTGGGGTGTCAACTCGACTGGAAAGGTTCTTGCAACTGACACCGTCAATCTCTCGAGCCTGAACTATCTCGCAAGGTAGTGCAGTCGTCCATTCTTCACGTGCATGAGAGTCTTGTTTCATCTCCGTGGTTGAATCTGCAATATGAAATATCGTCACTACATCATATGACCAGAGTACTAGTTGTCATGAATATATGTATTATGTAATAGAAGGCCGGGTATCAGCGTATACATCCTAATATCGTACAGCATCAAAACGAAGACCGAAAGACGCTCCAACATATGCTATGCCACAAAGGAAACAAGAAAAATACAACCAAAAGAGATCCAAAGAGTGTGCTCAAGACCGAAACCGGAGAACGAACAAACAAAAAAACCGAAGCTGGTATACACAAGAAAATAGCATCTCCACGCACGTGTTTCACCAACATCAAGATCATCACAATCCATCCATCATCCTCGTCAAAGCCAACCAATCCGCCAGCTCCTCCCCACTACTCTCCCTCTGGCCCGCAATCTCCCTCGCCCTCAGTTCCGGGCTGCTCAACTTCTCATTGACCTTTTCTAGATCCAAAATGCCCATTATACTACTTCGCTTCTCACTCAGCCCGCTGTCCACGCGTGCCGCAGTCGTGCGGCGCTGGATCGTAGCTGGTAGTGCGACGACGGGTCGTGGATCCATCATATTGTTGAACTCTGTGCTGAAGAAGTCGGGGCTAGCGAGGATATGAGGGGAGGGAATAGCGATGGGTCGGACGGGCGGTTCGAGGTTATTACTTTGCTGTTGCTTCGAGGGGGGTGGCGTGTTGATGCGGAGACGGAAGAGAGAGGCGTGTCTTGGCTTTGGTAGATTGTCGAGAGGGGGAGGTGCAGATTTGGATTTGTTGAAGAGAGACGAGGCTTTTCGAGATAGGAAAGACGATTTTCGGGCAGTAGGGAGTGGTGGTGATGTGGGCATTGGGGCTGGTAGTGTAGGTTGTTCGCGTAGCGGTTTTGCGGAAGCTTCTTCGTTGGCTTTCAGGATGCGAGCTTCTGCTTCTAGCTCTCGGTGTAACTTTGCTTTTGCTTCTTCTTCCTTCAATTGCTGCATCTTCGCTTCGTATGCTGCGATTGCAGCGGCTTGTTTTAGTTGATCTTCTTCAGCTGCCTGTTCCTTCTCTTCCGCGGCTTTGAGCATGTCTACTATTAAGCTCTTCTCTCCTTCAGGGAGATCTTCGGCTACGCAGGAGACCGGTGTCAAATCTTTCGCGTTCTTTACGTTCGCTTTGGCGCCTTCATGCAGCAGAGAGGCAATGATCTTATCACTTCCGCCAGCCGCTGCCGCATGCAGAGGGCTGTTCTGCTCCACGTCAAGCATGTCAAGCTTAGCGCCGTGACGAAGCAATGAGTTGAGGATTTCCCAATCCCCGCGTTCAGCAGCCATGTGAAGTGGTGTTCTTCCATCCAGGTCGACGCTGTTCACCTCAGCTCCATGGAGCAAGAACTCTTGTACCACGTCGAAGCGATTCGCCTTGACTGCCGAGTGCAACGGCAACCGACCGTTGGAAAATGCGGACGCGACTGTCAGTTGTGCGCCCTTCGCGAGCAACAGGCTTATCACGTCCAAAGCGATTTCAGAGTACTGTTCAAGCAGGAATGTGAGAGGATGCTGGGTCAAGACTATACTCTGCTTCGAAGTCGATGCTGACTGTGCCGATGGTGAGCTCCGTGGTATGCACGCATTCGGATTAGCGCCCGCATTCAAGACAACGCATAGAGTTTCTAGCACGTAGTCCTCTGGCATCGGTGGTGTAAGTGTAATGTGTCGGAGGAGAGCCCACAGTAACGACACACCCAAAGCCGATCTGGGTAAGGCATTAACGTCTAGGCCCATTGCAATCATGTGTTCGAGATCCTTGACAGGTAACGTGGTAGAGAAAGCCGAGACCTCCGCTACAGGGTTGCTTGGCCGTCTTCGCAGTACTCCTGCGCGCTTGGTCCACTCGTACTCTGCAAAGAGCTTCAGAATCTGCTTGTCAGCCTCAACAGTAGGCTGCAACTGGCTGGCTCCGGGTATCCAATCCTGGAGATCGAAAGTAGCGCCATGCTTAAGCAATGCATTGACGAAGACAGGCTTGCCCATCGTCACGGCGTAGGATAACGCATCCTGCTTCTTGTGATCCTCGTGGTTGACGCAGTTCCGACTCGCTTTTCGGTCCTGCTTCTGTACCAGGAGAGCTTCAACCACGGGCAGGCCGTCCTCTGGAAGCGCCTTGATTGCAAGAATGAGCGGCGTGGCACCCGATCGCTCGCGCGTAGTCCTGCTGACACCACGATCACAGAATGGGCCAACAATGGCAGCAATGTCTCTCCAGGTTGCTGGCGCTTTAGGTGTGCTTTGAGCAATTAGGTGCAGAGGGCTCATACCATCCTCATCCCAGGAATTGATGCTTGGTGGTATCGTGAGAAGTGGTACAATAGACCATTGCTGATGCTTCACGGCAAGAAGAAGCGGCGTGTTCTTGTCCTTGTCGCCAATGGCGGTATTTGCGCGAGCTCGGAGTAATAACTGCACGGTCTTCTCTAGGCCATTCATAGCTGCGAGATGTAGAGCTGTTTGTCCGTTGGCGTTGGTCCTGCGTATGTCGGATGCTTTGACTAAAGACTCCAGGTCTGGCTCTTTGTCCTTCTTGCCGTTCGCAGTAGCATTGAGCAAAGGCGTGAGGTCGTCAGCATCGGTCAGGTTGGGGTTCGCTTTGTGCCTCAGTAGCAACTCTGTGCAGGATCTACTGTGAGTAGCAAGATGTAAAGGTGTATCGCCGTCTTGGTCTCGCGCATTGATCTCCGCGCCAGCATCAATAAGCAGTTTTGCGATCTTGGTGTTGCTGAAACGTGTAGACACGGCATGATGAAGCAGTGTCTTGCCATCTGGGTACGTTACAGTAGCATCAGCGCCTTGCTCTAGCAGCGCACCCAGGATGATGGACATTGACTCCTTTTCCTGCGCCAATGGGCTTTCGAAAGTGGCTTGGAGTACAGTAAGCCCCCTGCCATCACGGGCGGTAAGATCTGGGGTACGTTTGAGAAGCGCAGTAATCACTGGTGCTCCGGCGCATTCTAGTGCCACGAAGATGGGTCGGAGACCGTTTGCTGCCTCTCGATCTGGATCCGAGCCCTTCTCTAGGAACATCTCCACCAAGCTGGCGTCATTCCTCTTGATTGCTTCCACGAGAACGTTAGATTCTGCACCGCAGGCTGCGGTGAAGATGTCGGCGATGAGGTCGTTGCCCATCGAGAAACGGCCTTGCGTCTTCTGTACATGCTTGAGCAGCATTTCCCTCTCTTTCCCAAGTTTGTTGCGCTTGCCATGTGCGGCGTTGATAATCGCCACGGCGCCTTGGATGTTGTTGGCTTTTAGGGCAGCCTCTGCTGGCGTTTGGCTGTGGACGTTGAGTGCTTCATAACTAGCACCATGCTTGAGCAGCGTCGTGACGGTTGCTAGCGATCCGGATTTAGATGCGGCGTAGTGAAGAGGTGTCTCGCCGGATTGATTTGTCTTGGTCTCGAGATTGGGTCCATACGGAATAAGAAGTTCGATAAGATCACTACGACCGTTCTTGACAGCCAAGTGCAAGGCTGTCTCACCACCGTCCGTCATCGCAGCATCGACGTTTGCACCAGCATTCAGGAGTATCCTCGCGATACTGGCATGTCCATTGGCGATAGCGATGCACAGCGGTGGTATTCCGAAGCTAGTAACATCATCTGGCGATCCACCAGCTCGTAGAAAATGTGACAGTGCGGCTTCCCGTTGGTGGAAGACGGCATAGTATATGGGCGTCCAGTCCTTCGATGGCTCAAACGTCCCGTCGCCTTCTGGTAAACCTGCAGGCTTCCCAAACTTGCATCTCAAGATCTCAACAGACGTCTGCAATGTCGAACCCTTGCGTTTTAATGCCATCGGTCTCGTCGTATCCCTATCCAGATCCAGGTCGATATTGCGGGGAATTGGAGGCTCCATGTCGTTTGAGTACCTCGCGGAAAGACAACTGCAAGATGTGGATTTCATCATCCGCGGCCAGACATCCACACTTGATAAAGAACTACCAAGTTACCGAACAGTAGCGACAAAAGAAAATATGCAGGGTAGAGAAAAGCATTCGAGTACCCGCAGGGCAAAAGAAAGCTACCATGAGCGACAGGAGCTTGACAAGTACGCTCCCCACCATTCCCCTTCTTTTTCCAAATTGGACGAGCTGAAAGGGTCTCGCTCACCCACGAATCAAGACAATATCGTCGCGGTTGTCGTGCCATTTCGCCTTGCTTACCGCTAGAAGCCATGGTCGGACTACCAATGACGGGTGCCTTGTCGTGCTCCAAACCTAATAGCGCCTCCACTGCAGTCCTTGAGCGGGTCGCCAATTGCCTAAATCGGATCGAACAGATCACGTACGACTCGCGTCTTCGCGGGACGGTGCGTCGAGGACGATCACCACCAAGCGCATCCCTTGCAGCGCGCTTCATGTCAATCGCGTCAGGAAAAATCTTGGAGGCGCTGTATGTAAAGTTGTCTTTTCGCTTGGCTTTCTCGCGACGGTCCGCCAATTGCGAAGAGCGCTACTATGTATAGAGAAGCGAGGGCGCGATGCAGGTACAGCTCTGGAAGGCTGCAAGCCAATGCAGCGTGACAGCGATTAACACGACCCGAGACGTGCCAACAAGCAAAGTCGATGAAAGCAACGGAGGATGCGAGCCTTTCGCGCTCAAAGTCCGGGAGGAGTCGAGGCCGATCCTGCTTGCGGCGTTTCGCTAGCCGACCCACGTGTTTGTGGCTTGGATTGGCTCAGGGGTAATTGCCCTCCGTCACCTCGCTATTGCGCACCGTCGTCGCTGGCCAAGCGGACGGCGGCAATGCTACGGGTACATTGTTTCCGCAAAGATATTTACAAGAGCGGAGGCGTATATTGAGTGGAGATTGGACGAAAAGTCGAATTGCAATTGCGCTTATGCACGTGAGTTGCCGGGAGACTATTGTCGCTGTGAATAGCGGGAGATCGTCCGTCCACTCCGTATCACGGGGATGTCCGTACCACGGGGATGGAGACGCGAGGCTCTCCGAGGCTGCTACACCTAACTGTGTTGCGTTACCACGGCGTATTCGCAAGACCCAACGTCATACTTCATGCCTTCAACGCATAGCTTGAGTGCAACTCGGAAAAAGAAGCTTTATCAAAGTGGGAGCTGAGTACGCCCGATCATGTCGCAAAATGAATGTTTGATTCTTCGTTTGCTACAGCTGAGAAGATCATCTGAAAACCAAGTAAAAGAGTGTAAGAGGACGCAAAATGTGGCGTCCCAGAGCGCAGCAAGCAAAAGCAAATCAAGCCATCTTCCAGCAATCTGTATCTTCTTCCTCCGATCTGCACCATTCTCCTTTTACGGCGATTGGATCGCCTCTCCAAGAGCGCAGTTTCAAGTCCATGGACATGCGGCATCCCCGCAAATCTACACAGCCGACCACCACGCCTCAAAACTTCACACCCAACTTCCAGCCAACTTGGAGTGCGCGACTCCACACAAAGCAGAGCGATGCCACTATATAGCAAGCTGCAGTCCAGATGACCACACCCCAGTAGTGCCCACCTGTAGCCTGAATGATAGCCCCCGCGATAGGGATACCAGTGAGCGTACTGAAGCTGACAACAGTATAGCACGTAGCGTAGTATCTGCCGTACACATTCGTATCGCAGAGCTGGCCTACACAAACCGGCGTGAGGGAAATATTCGAGCCAGATGCGAAACCGAAGATGACTGCGTAAACAATAGAGAGAGCTTTTATAGCTATCGCCTCGGCCTCAGTGGTGGGGGTGAGGAGCGATGCGGGGAGCCAGAACACCAGTGATGTAGCTGAGCAGACTGCTAGTGCAGCTATCATGCTGTTAAAGCGCCCGAGCTTGTCGGCTAGGAGACCCGGCACCCAGCGACCGAGACAACTTCCTGCGTTGAAGATGGCGATGAGTTGGTATGAGAACGACGGGTTAAAGGCGCCGGTGCTGATCGCGAAGGTAGTGAGGTACGTGATCGGGATGAAGAGCGCCCATTCCATCATGAATATGCCGACTGTGAGGAGAAAGTAGCTCTTTTGGCTGAAGATCCGGAAATCTGGCCATACTGACTGTCCAGCTTTGGGTGGTAGGCGAGAGCGGATGAGGAAGCAGGCGCCGACGCAGCAGAAAAGCGTGATAAAGCCAATAATGCGAGTCGCCCATGGGAAGCCCACATTCGGCAGCAGTTTCTCCAAAGCCAGCGGGAATATCACTCCGCCCAGCGATCCTCCAGCGGCAGCGATACCCGTTGCGTTGCCGCGCTTCTGCAGGAAGAAGTGGCTGACTGCTGCAAAAGCGGGCGTGAAGATCAAGGATGTACCGAGACCACCGAGCACGCCAAAGACGAGAAAGAAATGCCAGTACAGTGTGCACAAGCCGAGCAGGAAGTTGGACAGGCAGATCAGGATGCTACCTGCCAGCACCAGGAGTCGCGGACCATGGGCATCGAAAATGGGTCCAATCTGTAGTCCGCAGAAGAACGACAGGAAGACGTACATGCTGAAGATCCATGAGACGGTCGACTCGGAGTAATCCGCAAGATAATGCTCGGCGATGTAGGCATGGTAGATGCCGACCGTGTTCATCATGCCCAGCGAGGCGATGAGACCAAGGAACGATCCCAGAACGACAGACCAGGCACCTAGGCCGCCTTCAGGATAGGTTACTTCGTCATTGGCGATAGAGGTTGATCGAGATTCCTCATCATGAGGTCGGTGAGCTTTCTCATCTCCAGTTGCAGTGTTGCTTGGGCGATTCGCCTTGAAGCTGGCCGATGCCGGGGCATCGGCGTTGTGAGTTTGGGCACTTTGGCATGGCGAAAGTGTGTCCGATGGTGGGATGGTAAATTCGGCGTGAGGGTAAGTGTTGACTCTAGTCAGATTGCAGTGTGGGCTAATTGATCCTGGCGTGCTGCCTTTTGGTTCGCTGCTCATACGACCTATTGCGTTCGTATCGGGGAAGAGGATGAATATGTATAACAATGCGCGTGCTGCGCGGAAAGCAGTCGTTCAGATTTGGAAAGTGTCGCAAAACTCCTACACAGTCCCCAAAAGCGTTCTCGCGGCCCTGTTATACCTCCCAATCGATGACGCGCGCGGAAATTCAGTCGCAGTTTGTGGTTCCCCGAGCGGTTTGGTGTTGCATAGTCGAGCTCCCCGAGCGGTATAAGTACATCGAAGGCCCATAGAGGGGTAAAGAGCCATGACCAATAGACCCACTGTGCCGCTTCGGCTACCACTCGCAATGCGGTATCGCCCGCTGCCGACGAAGGGTTTTCCACACACACCTTTTCCGACGCGGTGTATGATTCGCCCTAGATGCCGAAAACCAAGACATTGTGTGATATTGGCGGTGAGATCAACGGCAGGGCGTGGAAAGCATCAACTCCGAACATAGCAACTGTCGGAATTTGACACGGAGCTCAGCGTCGTCGGCGTCGGGGAACTTCTTGTGGGGGTCCCCGATCTGCTCAATGATATCGACAGCTTCCTTTCCTGACCATGTATACTGTAAAAGCTCTTGAGCCATAGGCGCAATCCTCTCCGCGTCGTTGGTGGCTTCGAGGATGGACAGCCAGATCTGCGCGGGCGAGGGAGTGGGTGTGAGTGTAGTAGCGTTGCTAAGCATGGAATCATAACGGCTATGGTCGCTGTCATGCTTGGTGTAGGGTGCAGCGGGCATTTTGCTGACCTCGTGGAAAGGCAATCTATTCCGGTTCGTGTTCGGTTGCACCGTCTCCAACAGCAACCTTTTCTCGTTTGTATCGTGTGCGCACGCGCGAAGGATATCGCAGCCGTCATTCGAGGCACATGTCTGGATGGCCTTGTATAACAGTAGCCAACTACCGCGGAACCTCCAGCGGTCTTGATGTGATACATCGCGGTTGCGAGACGCATACGTAGCTCTCAGTCTGCCTTCCAAGAGTTCGTAGAGTGTATCGTTGCACTTTTCGCTGTCGGTCTCCGGTTCGTCGTCTAAAACGTCTCCTTGCGGACTGGAGTATGCAGTGGCTTCACTGACATCCATCGGCAATCGGTTCACGTAATGAAGATTTTTCGGCTCCGAGGTGTCTTTGGCGGCCTCGCCAGGCTTGGACTTGAGCTTCAGTCTCGTGGTGAGCTTCATCCGGAGGACTCGTAAGTCGCGACGGAGGAGCTTAGCTGTCCAGCCAAGGTTGTATGAGACCGGAAGAAGCATCATGATGAGAATTGTGGTGGTTGAAAGAATAAGCTACATGTACATCAGCATGATCGTAGGACGGAGATCTGGTTCAGGGTACACTCACCAACATCCACATGTGTCCGAACCGAGCACTGACAGATATGCGTGTGGAGGTGGAGATTTTTGTGCGACCGAGAATAACAAAACACGTAGAGAGCAACAATATAGTCAAAGGTATACTTTAGAGTGGCAGTCATATGTGATGTGATCAAGGTCAGGGGAAAGTGACGGTGAAAGTTGTTCCCATGTGAGTTGAAGCTCGTGCAATCGACGCGTCACACCAATGCAACTGCATTGTAAACAGATACGTAGCAGGCGCGCCTTTCACTTCGACGCGCTTCCACGAGAAGCTAGTTGCACATACAACCAATACTACAGCGTCGACGTGCAATTGCAAAACGCTTCGCACACCAGCAATACATGACTGAAAGCGCCATCAGACATCGCATCACTATGTTTACGCCGTCCACTCCACCACCTCCCCCAATCTCCAATCCACGTCCTCCATCCAAGCCCCGACACTCCACGACCCCAAATTCCTCGGCCACCACTCCTTCCCACCCTCTTCAACCACGTCGTTGTCTTTCTTCTCATGCACCTCAACCCAACACCCCCTCGCTCTCGGTGTGATCGCCGCAATATCAAACGCCCGCCACTTCTCCGTGCCCACCAGCACGGCACCTTCTTTCTTAGGATCTAGATCATACTCGTCCACCTCTGCTCCTCCAAGGACCTCGCTAAGCGCCCTCTCATACTCTGGTGCAGCGGGCAATGGCGGCTGCGCGGCCGCCATGCTAAGCGGAAGATACTTTGTGTTTAGCGGAATGGGTGGAACCAACGTCCACGGCTTGAGCGTACAAGCAAAGAATGGGGCTCCGCCATCTCCATCTTTAGTGCCTGGGGGAAAGACTTGCACGGTGAGGCTGGAGGGGGGCGAGGCACCAGGTGGGGTGGGTGGCGAAGAGAAGGAGAAGCGAGCGAGGTGTTTGGGTATATTCCAGTTTAGGCGGCCATTATAGGTTGTTGTGCGTTGGGAGACGTAGATGCGGGATATGCGTTGGGCTTTTTTAGGGATCTTGATATGCAAGTGGGATGAGGTAGTGCTAGTGGGCTGCGGGACGATGAAGTTTCCGGGGACGAGGAGAAGTTCGTCGTAAGGACCTGGATTCAGGTTAGAGGGATGGCTCTGAGAGTTCCGGTCTCGTGCAGTGTCTAGGCAAGACACTCTTCATGCCATTCTCTTTTCACTTCTAAAGCGTGCCGTAAAATCAATCGAATAGTCTCCTCGTCCTGGTCACTCGCTTTCTTCGCACTCCTCCTCTTGTGCTCTTTACCAATATCACTGATACCACTGCTCTTCTAAATGAGAAAGAGATATTTTACGTACCTACAGGCGTGTCTCTATACCTATACCAAGGACATCAGCATATGCGCAACGCATGCAAGCCATCTCACTTCCATTTCTTCCCCTGCTCCTTCATAACTCGCCCGCTTCCAGCATTAACTTACCTAACGACAACCACACTCCCCAAACCCCCCTTGAACGTTCCCTTCTCCTCGTCATCCCACCCTCCAACCTCGCCTTCCAACTCATCATGCACATTTTTTGGCAACTCCTTCAACGTTAGAAAGAGCATGTACACCTCAGCCGTGAGTTTCCATGGTGCGAGCGCACGCTTGACAGGGTGATGAGCCGGTTCTTCAGACACGGACGTCGACATCGTTATGAAGCAGGAGATGGATGTAAGAAGAACAAGATCACACGAGACGAAATACTACCACTGTGATCGAGGAAACGACAAACGGTGACGGCTGTGTTGGCGCAGTAATGATTAGATTGATACTGTCCAGGGTTTACACGTGAGAGCACATCACCCCTCCAGCCGCGGCTTCTCGTTACATTGCCGCGCCGCTCCCTCCTCTTTCCAGCGAACGACGGGACCTGCCCAGCTTAGATAGCATTATCTAAGCGGCACGATGCATCGATCCTACCGATCATCATCTCCAAGCAACAAGTGCGTCTGCTGTTGAGAATGTGGATGATACTTGCTGGAAGAGGAGCTGCGAAGAGAGCTGTGGATGTGGTATTGTCAAGATTTCGCACCAGCGGGTGCGGAGGGACGCGCGACAGTATGAGCGCCAAGTAGCGCCCTCCCGCGTTCTTGGACAACGCGACAGCGCGACATCATCTGTGAGCACAACAGATAGTTGAGTTGATCATATCCTCCATCAGCATTGAAGAGAGTAATGTCAAAACTCGCATTGTCATAGCCTCCAAATATGCGCTGAGCTGTCATTACGAGACCGGCTAGTCCAGGGTTCACTCCGCAGCATCATATCGCAGATTGACTTCACTGCTACATTCCCATCTCACCATTTCCGAAATACACGCTTCAAATCATCGGATAGGCATCCCTCTTTGCCCCTTCTCCAACCAGAACCCTCGCTCCTCGCTCCTACGCGCCGCGGTCCATCATATCTGAAAGCGCAAGAAGAACCAAGGAAGATACTCCGATCCCAAGAACCTCCCGTCTCCCACTATACGTATCATAATGACGCTTATTTCTTCGGACATGCACCCCTTCAGGTACCGGAATGCAGTGACGCCCAAACATGAAAACACATCGTGACCATCAACTAAGAGAAACCACACTCGGAACCGTCGCCCTATTCAGTACAGCACGCCCGTTCGCACTACTGGTTACCGAGCTACACCCAGCATTTGTGCGCGCGCGCGGGAACCGTGCTTGAGCGCAGGGTCCCTCTTTACGCCGCAAATCCTGTAACAGAGGGATTCCCTTGCATGCCAGCAAGCCACACCCACGAGGTATCAAAGCCAAGTCCTGTCACGAGCCACTAGCCTAATGTTTTGCCACACACACACACACATAGCAACGGTCGATGCGATGCCCAGGTTGCTGTCTATTGTCAAGTGTGCACGTGGTGAAGGAGATGACTCGAGACGCCACCGTCGAGCCGGCGGCCAAATGCCAAGAGAACGCTTTGTTCCCGCCACAAGCCGCGCGCTGAAAGGCCATCAGCCGAATGCGCGTCATGCAAGCGGACTGCTCTATGTGGGCAAGCCCTGGTCGAAAG
>Ga0058698_10000468_pt1 | contig 22474 bp, 21 predicted proteins | sample AgamicAsSfe_FD_67288 | JGI IMG/M metagenome (GOLD analysis project Ga0058698, IMG submission 67288) | Agave microbial communities from Guanajuato, Mexico - As.Sf.e | ecosystem: Host-associated > Plants > Phyllosphere > Phylloplane/Leaf | place: Guanajuato, Mexico | collected 2012-05-30
GTCATGTCCAAAGTATGGCGCAGATAGCGCAGGCAGTGCTCTTCCAGCAGGCATGGTATTGACTTGTCTCGCAAGCCCATGGCGTACTTCAGCGTTGGTATGCCTCTTCATCAACGCAACCCATCTATCCCAGTATTACCTAGTTCTATCTTTCATCGCACGATGTCTTCGAAGAATGAGTCGACCAGTTTGCCAGAGTTGCGAACGCATGGCATAAAGATCTCAACTTCGTTACGCATCTTGCGTCACTGTATTGACTTTATAGCACACGTCTATCTTCAAATCTTCGTTGTGAAGCGGCAGGTCTCGAGCGCGACAAAGGTGGTAACAGCCTTGGCAGTACGCGTGCGCCTGCGATGTGTGCGCAATGTGGAGAAAGCACAGCCATCAAAGGAGTGAATCTTCTTGAAGTTGAAGAAGACAGGAGATGCGACGCGGTCAGATAGTCAAACGGTGCCTCGGTCGCCAGTTGCCATCGAGAATTCGGCCGTATAAGTGGGTCTCGTCCATCGGCTTACAAGTATAGCCGAGTGCGCGTCATCTTGATTGGTAATCGCAACATTCCTCGGACGGCGTTACTTATCAATTGCAAGTGCAGCGTCGCGTTTCAATAACATACACCAAGAAGATGCCTCCTCGACACGACATAGAAGGCGTTGTACCAGATGAGCGCGCGCCCTTGCTCCAGCATGCCGACGTACGCCAGCGCACGCCCACGCCATCGGAATGCGACGACACAATAGATGAGCCGCAAAAGGCGACATCGAGGACCTGGTTTTATGTTTGGAGAGGCCTTTTGGCGTTGTTTGTCATACTAGTTGTCATTGTGTTTATCAAGGGATGGATTGACGCAGATGACGTTGATGTATGTATCTCCCAGTGGCGAATCTCACAGTCCCCCAAAGCTCACAGTATGCGACATAGTTCGATCTCAAAGGCGCGTTAAAGCGCGCGTTGGGTGGAGGCTTGAGTGGTGCTGCGGCGATGATCCTGCAAGTATTGCTCTTGATGCCCATTCGTACCATCATGAACTACCAATACCGCCACGGAACATCAACGACTGTGGCAACAAAGACATTGTACGCAGACGGTGGCATTAGCCGATACTACCAAGGTATGGGCGCTGCACTCGTCCAAGGGCCAATTGCACGATTTGGAGACACAGCCGCCAATGCTGGTATCCTCGCCTTGCTCCAATCCAACGGTTTCTTGAAACAGCTTCCATCTCCCGTCCAAACGATCTTCGCATCTGCGTGCGCCGCATCTTTCAGAATGCTACTCACTCCCATTGATACGCTGAAGACCACACTACAAGCTCAGGGATCTAGTGGCTGGGCGCTCCTCCGGCAACGTATTAAGACTGACGGCATTGGCAGTCTCTGGTGGGGTGCGTTCGCTACTGCGGCAGCGACCTTTGTTGGACATTACCCTTGGTTTGCCGTATACAACTTTCTCTCCGAGACCATCCCAGATCCAACGAGACAGCAGATTGGGTGGTGGTTGCTACGTGCTGCTTTCATTGGCTTTTGCGCATCGGTCGTTTCGGACACCATATCCAACTCGTTGCGCGTCGTAAAGACATATCGACAGGTTAATGATAAGAGGATATCCTATACTGAAGCAGCTAAGGAGGTCATTCGTAAAGATGGGAAGATGGGTTTGTTCGGACGAGGATTGAAGACGAGAATTATCGCGAATGGTCTGCAAGGTATACTGTTTTCGATTCTATGGAAGCTATTCTTGAAGATCTGGGAAGACAAGACGGGTTAGAATTAGACGCATATCGGATACGATACATGGATTGGGCTAGAGGAATTTGGCGTCGATTTGATAAACTGCACTTTGCACGGCTGGTCGACCGGTTTAGAACAGGTATTCGGTCAAAACCGAGGTAAGCCCTCAAACAACATGAGCTCAAATAATTATACTTGTACACACTTGCTTCTAACTCACGCAGTTGCAGTATGCGCAAAACGTACTTCATCTTGTAGTGCGGCGACGACGACATGTATAAGCAATAAGCTACTAACACTTCTCACTTCACTGAATTTACAACCGTCGCTGAGGGAGCGTCCTACATATGTTTATTCGAAGGACAACCGGCTTTACGGTTGAATAAGGTCGCACTATGGGCTATCTTCGGGTTCTTGGACTCGCTTTCCCTGCTCTCTTTGCCTTCTTCCCATCTTGTTCTCCTGCGTTGCCCTTCTCCCGCTTTCGCTTTGGCGACGACTTCCTGCTTCCCTTCCCATCACTACCCGATGATGCATCCTTACTAGCCTCCTTTGGAACTTCAACGGCGACCCAGCCATCATTTTGAAACCTCAGCAGCTCCTCTTCTGTGATAGTTGGGATGAATATAGGACCGCCGTTGTCGGTTGGGAGGAGTCCTCGCATCTCCCTCCGCATTTTAGCAATCTTGCTCGCCCTACCATCAAGTTTTCCCCGGATGGATATTGCATCGCGCGCAGGTCTTGGTCCTACGGCTTCTCCATTTGTATCCTTGAGCGTCTTGCCTTCGAAGTAGGCGTTGAAAGGAACCATGATGTTGGTGGGACCGGGAAGCTTGATTATGTGGCCTGCTTCGATGGTAGCGCGGAGCTTGCGGTGGAAGAGCGTCATCCATGCATCTTCGAGGGGTGTGTACATGAGTACGTTCTTCTTGGTGCTGATACCGTGCTCGTGGAAGACGCTGGTGCGCCATCTGGTAATGGCGGCGATTTGCCGTTTGGATTTCCAGTCGACTTCATCGTGTTTGACCTCCGTGTAGGTCACGATTTTACGTTCGTCGGTCATGGTGTTACGCAGCTTGATGGTGAGCTTGTGGGGCGAGACGTTACCGGTCCGTGGGGCATCGACATTGCCTTCCAGCAATAACCACGTGGCAATCTCATCTGAAGAGGTGTCGTCGCTGGTTCCTGCCTTGGCTTGGTGATGAATCTCAAAGGTATCGTGAACTGGCGGATCGCGATCGTTCAACGGCCTGGCTTTGATAGTCAGAGTCTTTGCAAGACTCTTGACAGGCTGTCCTAGGGATGCTAGAGGCTTTCCAAGGGTTGGAGACGTCGAGAAAAATTGGTCCAAGGTAAGCTGTACTCCCTTCCTGTCCTGTGTTCTGAGCTTGGTCTGGATCTTCAACAGTTCATCATTCTCATTGCCATCAACACTGTTGACATAATTGAGGTAGCCGTAGTGGTCGAAGTACTTCTCGTCTATCCATAGAGAATGGTAAACGTCTTTCGAGTTCTCTCCAGTAATCTTAGCATCCACGGGAGTAGCTGGTGTATCGGTCGCCAAATCCTTCGCAATAGGCGTATCTCCTTTCTGTCTTGCCAGGGTATCGGCCATCGATGTTCCTCCGCCTGGCGTGCTAGAGGTCGCTGCGCTGTCGACCAGCTTCCAGCCTTTGGGGTTCAATTCTCCGCCGAAGGCCAACTTCCATTCATTGTAGTGCGAAGCCTTGGTTTTGTTGATAGGTTGCCACCCGTAGTGGGAAGAGTCTTCATGTTGTTGAGCAAGCGATTGCAGCTCCGCCGGTACCAAGTGCTCTGCCAGTATCGCCAAATCTCCTTCATCTTCTTCCACCGCGCTCAGATAATTCTTCATGCGTACGGATTGTATCTTCCCTTGTTCAGCAGCTTCGATAGTGTTGCGGTTCTGAATCTCAGGGGTGCGGTGTGGGGCGAGTGGATGAGGACGGTTGAGCCCCATATTGGCGTAATGGGATATGCGTTTGGGGTTGCTAGTCTCGTCAGTGGTGTTGCTATACGAGCTCAGATCGGTGCTGGCTACGCAGCAACAGTTTGCGTTATCCTGCCATGCAGGGTCTTCCGGAGGGGCGCGAATGGCTGTATGTGGTGGGGATGGTGGCTCTGAGTCACCCCATCTAATGTAAAGATGGCTGTGATGGTTCATTTTATTCTTTGTAGTTGTGGTAGTGGTTGAGATTGTGGTTGAGTGGTCGGGTTGCACTGGACTGGTATTTGGTGGCAAGCCAGTTGGTAAGTCCATCCAAATCACACAATGATATGGAGTTGAGTGATTAAAATGAGTTTGCTGTGGGAGGAGGTATTCACATATATCCCCTTGGGAGATAGTGTCTCATATAAGCGGACCTATACCAACATCGCTTGCTTGTCTTGTCGCGCACCATGAGCATATAAAGAGTCTCGAGAGACATTGGGGCTAGCCTGGAACAGAGATGTTATGAACATCAGCCATTGGCTCACAACCATTCGAGTCGCTGGCCACGTCGGCATCAAGCGCGATATCTTTCTACCACAGCGAGACACGGACCACTTTCGCAGTTCCATCTACACCGTGCATGGCACCCCCACCCACGAAATTTGCTACATGCGACGCTTTTTCTGGGGCATCAGACAACCGTATCGCTTCGAATCACACAACGACGATGGCTTCCATCAACCTAGACGACGGCACCTGGACGATAGATGCGCTCAAGATCAGGATCACAAGCCACCCACTATTCAAGCAGCATGGAATGGAGATGCCGGCAAAAATACTAGAGCAGGATCTCAAAAGTGTCGCCCGACTCTTTGACCAACAGGACTCGTCGAGTACAATAGCGGACGGCAAAACCCCTCGACCACTGGAGTACCAGTCCTACACTGTCAACCCCGATCTGAGACTTATGGCTGCAGCAGCTGGTCTGAACAATACTCATGGAAAGGAGTTTAGCAAGCCTGTTCTCGTTCAGTGGTTACAGCGCTGGGATGTCGATAATGCTCCGCGCATGGCTATGTTCCTGCCACGCCAAAAGGATGGCAAGTCTGTTGTCCCAAAGAAGATTGTCCAGACACAAAACCAGACTGGACCGAAGCCGACAGGTTCTAGGAGACGAAAGACTGTGTCGACCATGTCTTTCGTGCCACAGAAGCGCCAGAGCATGACTAGAGCGATGGCCAAAGACGATGATGTCGAGACTCTCGACGATGGCGACCCGAGTGACGACCGTTCCCACACGCAGTCTACGACGAAGGTCAGCACGCTGACTCGAAGACAACCCCATAGGAGCACACGCTCTCACAAATCTCGAACCAACGAAACGATTGCTACCCAGACACACCTCGACACGAACAAACACAGGGGGCTGCGAGCGCGCAAATTGGTCGCCGAAGACCAAGACCACGATCCTACAGACGATGCCACGGGCCGCATCGATGAGGAAGACGATGACAGAGTTGAAGCTGGTGTTGAACAGTTGCAGGGGTTCGCTGGAGGACGACGTGGTACTGGACTGAAGGTGACCAGGAGTGGAAAAGCTCGGAAGAAAGCCAAAAGGGCTGGTGCGACAAAGACTACGAAGCAACTCGCTTATGAACAGCAGCAGAGGGATGAAGAAGAGTTGAGGATCCACAACCAGCTTCGTCAGGGGCGCTACTCTGATCCTCTTCTTGCAGACACCTATCGTGTCAAGAACAAGACAGTTCTTGTGCGTTTGGAAGGGCACATCCGACCTGGTGTCAAGCCGGCACCTAGCGAACAACTGGGCACACGGCGCCTCTACGAGCGTGAGGTAGACCAAGCAAAGGAGGAAGGAAGGGATCTAGACCTCTGGATGGGTGGACCCTAGCCTTGACGTGCTTCATAGGACGACATTAGGAAACAACTCCAGGAGGAAGGATAGCGAAAATCTGGCTTCGATTCGTTTACGTGGTTCTCACCGGTGTGGTCGAACAAAGGATAAGCTATATCTGTTGAAAGTGTGACTGAATAATGTATATAGAGATGAATTTGTAGTGTTCTATCTACGTGTGAAGTAGTTCTTATATTCCTTAGCTCTTCGTTTGTCTTCAAGTTTGGCTGTATAGTCGTTTGTTGTAGACAACAATATCACGTACAGTGCTCTATGGGTGCTGCGATCGATTCTTTAGAGTCTTCGTATCCTTTGTTGAGTGGGAACAGCGCGGATGTCAGAGGACCTCACAACCCCATTGTACTTACCATTACCAACGAACACAAAGATAGCGCCTTACGACTCGAATCTTACCATTTTTGTGAGGTAGCTTCCCGTCATGTCGCCCTCGAAACCTACACACGTCTTCAAAAGCTCACATTCGTGCCCATTCTCGCTCTGCTTTTCCAATTAAGTTAACATTCATCATCGTGATCAAAAATGCCACCCAAAACACCAAGAGATAGTTCGAACGAGAGAAACAACAAAGAAGAGCTTCCCCAGAGTCAAGGAACTAGAGTCTTACGTAACCGTAACCCAAAACCAGCAACGTCGCAAGGGCTGCCATCATTTTCGAGTAATCAATTCTCAGCCACGAACAAAGACATGGGATCTGGGGGTGACATCGGTATATTCAAGTGTCCTCGAGAAATCGTAGACCTGGATCTGGAAACTCGGAGACAGAAACTGATTGAAACACTACAAAATGCGGAGAAGGCAGCCGAGATACCTGACTTTGAAACGCATCTTAGAGACCAGGCCCGAGCAAAAGAGCTCAATGAGGACGATCGAGACGGAATCATAGCTATGGCCAACGAAGCAGTCGGCGGGAGCAACAAGTTCAAAGCTAATGTACGCTCGAAGGCTCATGAGAATCGATACATGGCAACTTCCTTATACGAAGACTTCTTGTATTATCAAACGCCCGAACATCGGTTGCAGTACAGGGAGGAATTCGACGAAACGAAGCGTACAAAGGTAAAGCCCATGAGAAAGGGGCTACCGCCTGCTCTTCTTACAGAGGACGCAAGATATGGTAAGAAGTTGCGTCCGTTTATTGATCTATTTGAACAGGATAATGTCGGAGCGACAGAGGAGATAGACTACGAGAAGATGGGTCCTAATAACTTGCATGTAAGACTTCCAAGGGCAAGAAGATTTGCAGTAGGATTAGGTAGGCCTAGGAATTCACGTCTGCTGTCACCGATAAGACTATCTCTCGATATTGAGGCAATAGAGAGGAGAAGAAGGGAGGTAGAAGACGTGGAAGGTGATCAATCACCTACGTACGAATCCCATTCCGAGCGGCGGAAACGAGAATTAGGACTTTCACCATCTCTACCAACAACCTGTGGTTCAAGCAGAACTCATTTGGAGAGTGGACTGCACATCGCAGCTGGAGAAACATCGTTCGACTGGAGAACTTCCTATGATAAACGAGGTGTAGTAGCACCCGGCCACACACTGATCATACCAGCAAAGCCCACATTGGAGCTACAAGGAGACGAGCTCAATGAGTTCTCCAAGCCACCAATGACGCCTATTGAATACAATGCAAGTGTTGGCCGCCACCATCACGTCGAAACCACGTCTTGGGCAGAAGCTACAGACGGTCGTAGAGAACGGGCGAACGAAGAGACTATGAACAGGATGCCAGAAAGTGATGTCGAATCCAGTGATGAAGACTCGAGTGACGACGAAGGTGATGAGTTCGCGATTAGCTACCGTCAATGTAGCAGCCTGGAAGACTGTCCGTGCGGTAGTGAAGCTGATGATGGTCATGGCGGTGATAGTAGTCATGGGCACGACAAAGAGGAGAACAGTAGTCCCAAAGCGCCGCTCAGCATCGCCGGTGGACCACTTGATAACTCGCAAACGACTCAACCCCGTACAGAGATCAATCCTGACACCAATATTGATTTGGATCAAAACACCCCACCCACTACGAAGATTGCATCGAGAACGCAGTCCGGAGCCGAGAAGATGGCTGCGCCTCCGACAGCAAGGCACGATTACACGAGTGGTGTATACAACCGTCACCAACTCCGACAAGGTCTTAAGTACCTGGGTTTAAGTCAGGATGCACCTGAGCTGAAGGAACTGCATGACCGCATCGATAGATGGGACAGGGAGAACGCGCCCGATGCAGTGCACAAGCATATCATCAAGGACAAGCGCACTGCAGTATCCTTCATGACCGACAAGGTTTTCGACGACAATTGGATGGCTCAGGTCAAGGCCCAGCTCGACGAGCAGAATCCGCAAAACGAGGGATCTGGAGAGGGATCAGATGAAGGATTCGAAGGGGGACAAGGAGAGAATTCTGAAAAAGGACAAGGCCAAGGCTTCGACCAAGAGCAAGATTCCGACCCAGAAGCCGTTGACGAAGATGACGGGAACGTTGAGTACGCTTCCGAACAAGGCGATTCTGGTAAGGACTTGATGAGTGGTGTTTTAGAAGGAGCATTCACTATGTCGACAGAACAACAAACGACCAACCCTACGACCATTGCGTCATCCCACACTTCCAAGACCCCACGAGCGACTAAGTCTGGAGAGAAAGCCACCGGAGCCGCTGAAACTAAATCACTGAGGAGGTCAGAGCGCAATATCAAAAGTAGAATGCCCCGCTGCTTCCATCGTCAAGCAAAGAGACACTGATCAAGCAAAGCGTAACTGTATCGAAGCAAACAGCTTCATTGAACAATCGATCAGCGAAGACCGCAAGCCAGAACACTAGCAAGCAGACATTCCTGGTATAATCTTCAACCTATGTCACCCAGCGCTTTGCTAATATCGTCTTTAAGATGGCCAAACCACCGCATGTACCCCTTCTGTTGGAGTTGCGACTTAGTTCGGACAAGCTTCGTCAGGAACAGCTCCGCAACGACGCTGTTGGAAAATCAAAGGTATTTTATGACTGTAAATGACGCTGGTGGAACAGATAATGACTTCGTAATGCTACCTTCACAGCTACCCGAACCCGACGCGGACAACGCTGCTAGCGCTACTGAACAAGTCATTGCTGGCGAAGCACCTGACGTCAATGCAAAAGAGACTAGGCGTGTGACGCGCGGTATGCGAGCTCTTGGCAGTACACAGATGGGTGGTACACAGATGCTCGTTACACAGATGGACGGTACACAGATCAGCGAGATGCAGGAGGGGGTTAATCAGATGGGCACCATGCCGGTACCGAGGGATTTTGCTTTGGATCCTCCAGGACTGATTCCGCGCTCGCACTTCACCGACCCAGAAGAACGCCGTCAGTACGTGTGGGATACCCGTCACTTGCGACCAGCGCGCATGAAGACAACTCCCCCAGCTGCTCTCGCTAGACGCCAGCGCGAGGACGCTGCGTTCGAAGCTGCTACGCAGAAGAGGCTCAAGGAGGAACGCGAGGCGCGCGAAGCCAACGAAGAGGAGTTTCGTCGCAGGTGGTAAGAATTCATCGCAAAGGACAAGAAGGCGTGGAGGTGGGCCAAGGCCATCGAAGATGATATGGAGTTTTGGTACAAATCGTCCCTTGCCCGTAATATTAAGAACCAAGCAAATCCCAACCCTGAAGAGCTGGAGCAGCGTCGCAAGCTCAAGCAAGACGGTATGATGAGGGGCATGAATCCTTTCCCGGGCGTAAAGGGAGATATGATGTCTTCCGAGGATAAGAAGAAGGAGATAGAAGAGATGTGGGAGTTCCTGGCACTTCAAGCAGCCAAGGGTGAAACTTACTTCCCCGCTCGCTAGGACAAACTAGGAGGTTCGCCTTCAGATAACCGTCGGGAAGCCTTGAACTGAAGTGGCCGCTGGTGGATGATATGGGGATGGGAAGTATTGCTCTCTCGCCGCTTCGTCGCGGGAACTGGTAGGAATGATTTTCTAGCCAGGCAATACATCATTCATCCATCGTTCTTTTTCACGATACGTCATCTTCGTATGAATTGAGTGTAACATGCCAGGACACGTAGTAGCAGAGACAAATGTGTGAAGCAAGCCAGAATCTCTTGGTATGAGGCTTTGGTAGCAATTAGAATGATCATTTCGTGTGTTATAGCATATTTACACCGTGAAGATCGTTTGTTGACATCCGTGTCAAGTACTGCGTCCCGCATCGGCAGTATGATGGCCGTTGGATGGGGGCAGTATGCCATAGCTGATGTACAATATCATTAGTGCCAGAATTCGATCGAATCAGTTTGCAATTGCCATCGACATAAGTAATTCATAGTGAAAACACAACTTCGGCGACTCCCTTGTGATTTCACAATCGGTGCAATGAGCGGTCCGCTCCACATATAACGCGACTTCACTCACGACTCTTGTCCGGTAGCACTACACATTGACAACACCACGCTCAGATAAGACCCGACCCGCACCTACAGTCACAAGTCGAATCGAGTCAGAAAACCTTCGTCCTTCGTTCAAGATGGCGGATAGATACAATAAATTCATCGTTAACGGGAACGGTAAAAACCCAGGGTTTCGACCAATCTTTGAAGGGCAATTCGGATGCACAAACATCCACGACCTCAAGAAGCAAGACTTCCTAGAGATCGCACAGGAATTCGATAGGGCGAATGCTCCCCTAACCTTGGATGATCCAGATATTGGGACCAAGGCGAGCCAAGCACAGAAGAAGGCGCTGCGCGCAGCTGTGGATATAAGACGGAGGACGAGGCAGGGAGAAGTAAAGGCGAGAGGCGGCAAGCGCACGACGTCAGGGAAGAAGAAGGCGACAGGTCAGCGCGCAAAAGCACAGAAAACAGGAACGACGTCCGCGCAGCCCAAGAAGGACAAGACTAATGCACAGAAGCACGAGGCCAGCCCAAGCAACGACGAAATAGCAGAACAGGACGACGACGGAGATGTAAGAATGGCAGAAGACCAGGATGGCGGGGATGCAACAACAGTAGTCGATCCAACCGCGGACGCAGTCTCAGGCCTCCATAGCAAGCGCAAGCGTCGTCCAACAGAAACTCCTGTCGCAAACAAGCGGATACGTACTACGAGGTCGAAGTCTGCAGGGAAGGGGAAGCATTCGCAAGAGCCAGAAGAAGACAAACAGGTTGCGGCAGTTTCCACCCGGACTACACGAGCGACGAAGCAAGCACGCGGGCAGATAAAGACACGCGTAATCCAAGAGACACCTCCCCTCGACTCCACAAGATCGATGGCAAGCCACAAGAACGATTTGGACGGTGCATCCGCTGGACCTCAAGATATGCTGTCCGTAGGCTCCGTTGGAAGCAACAAGACCCCACTTCGACGCGAACCTCTTCAGAAAGATAAGGAAGAGGCGGCTAGGCAATCTGGAAGCGAGGATTCCGTGGGTGACCAGGCCTCCAACGAGAGCGAAGAATTCACTGGTGACGAGGTCGCCTCTGACGACGCTGCGTCCGTAGAGAGCATCAAAGAAAGCGATGTGAAGAATATGTTATCGATGAAAAACTATTTCTGCGAGAATCCCAACTGTCCATATGATGAGGAGGAGGCGCACAACAGAGTGTGCGCAAAGACTGGCAACATGGGTTCCAGTCGCGACCCCAACTGGAACCCTAAATTCGAGGGTACACACAAGGTGGATGGTTTTATGCGCATCCATCCATTGTGTGTGGCGAAAACCTACGATCGTAGCCTGATGGATCCTCGAGCGCGGGAAGTCCATGACGCGCAGAAAGAAGAGTGGGAACGGCAGGATGCGAAAAATGCTGGACTTTCGCCTCCTACAAAGCCGGTAAAACCTAAGAAGAAGAAGAAGAGAACCTGGCATGATGCGGTGAAGGAGCGTCGCTGGTTATTGTGACATGAGATGACCGGGGCACGCCCTTGGTAGGCTTAGCCTGCCAAGGCTAGTTATGTACCTAAGCATCTAGCATAGATAGTCATACACACGATATACCCACCAATCGCTCACACTTATGAACTTTGCTGCAAGTTTTGGTGGCCTACTCTTTGCACGTGTGTGACGATAGAGCTTAGACTCATAAAATTATTTCTTTGTTGAACGAAAGTTCTTTCCGGACAGCTGTACTCGGTGAGAATATCTACGGTTCATTGTAGTGCATCAAGTCCGCCGGATATAGTTGATGGCCCTTTGTTCGAAACGATATCTCCGGCTGACTTTCCACAACAATAGCGGATACCTGTCCCTAGTAATGATCAGCTTTTAGTTTCTGAATTTTTCATCCTTCTGAGTTCAATCCTCCCATATACTTCCAACACTTCCGAGCATTTTTCTGCTGTACACGTGATCTAACAGAGCGAAGATGGCTCAGAAAAAGCCGAGCAGCAATGCTGGATCGAACAAAGGTGGGAAGGATGGAAAGCCAGGGAAAAAAAGTGGAAAAATTGGCAAGGCAGAAGCTGAGCATGAGCGTATCTCTCAACTTGTCTTGGTGACCAGAAACCGGCGCGATACATGGGATGTACTTCGAAAGCAATTGGAGTCACACCAAGCTGCGCAAAAGGAAGAAACCAACATCGAGCAAGACTACTATGACTACTATACTTTAGAGGCAGATCATGCCGCAAAGGTTCAAATGTACAAGGATGCGGTCAGTCAGGACAAGAGTGGGAAGAAAGAACCAACGAAATCAGCTAAGAAAGCAAAGGATTTAGCAGAGAAGGCTTACAAGAAGGCTGGAAGAAACATAAGATCTGATAAGGAGAAACGTCGTGCAGAGCATGACTCGATGATGGCAGCTCAAGCAGAGCTCGAAGATTGGCTCTACTATCAGGACATCTCCAAGCGGCGGAGAAGGCTACGGCTACTAGATCCTGTGCAAAGGAAGGCGGTTGAAAAGGAACGATTTGAACGGCGTATTGGATATAAGCTTGAAATATTAGGCAGCGGCAGCGACGAAGGCCACTTTGACTGGGTACATTCGTTGCTTGAGTTGTACGACTCGAGAGACATAGGTGGCGAAGACTACAAGCAAGGTCGACACGACCATCTTGGGAATCACGTTGAGGGGAGGCAAGAAGAAACCACCTTGCCTGTCGTGGGACCAGGTGAGCTTCACCTATGGACGCCGAACTACAGGCGTCAGCTTGTTGGCCTGCGTCCTTCTAGACTAAGTGACGACGAAGACAGCAACGACGACAGCAACCACGGCGACGACGACGACGACGATGCCCGGCAGGACCTCGAACCGCATCGCTTCGAGCTGGATGAGGCCGCGATCGAGGACAAGCGGGCAGCGATTGAGAAGCAGTCCGACACCGAAACGCAGGAGTTGGAGTTTAATACGCATGAAGCAAGGCGTCGACATGAGGTCGCCAGATACAAAGATAATAGGCCTGATACATCAGGTGACCGAGTGATCAATACTTCGAACGGAGTCGTAGTCGAGAACAGGTGGGGACAGATACGAACAGAGCAGGGTCTGTTCATCTCTGCCAAAGAAAGCTCCTGGGATTGGCGTACCTCATATGACTGCCTCGGGCCAGTAATGTCGGGCTGGTTCCCCGAAACCAGTGCAATCAGGGACGGGGCTCCTGAAGAGTTGATTGATCCGGATGACGATCCTGAGTACAGTGAGGATGGTGGTGATGATGGCGAAAGCAGCGCAGCACAGATACCTGCAAAACACGCAGGAGAGAAAGTTTCGAATGCAAGTGACGAGACAGCGAAGCTGCATGGGTCCAGTTCGAAGCCACTTGCAAAAGCGCCAAAAGGTGGAGAGCCCGCGAATGATAGAGCTGGCTCTGCACAGTCAACAGACAAAAGCCTGAAGAAGATCAAAGCGAAGATTGATTACCCTTACCCTGCCAGAGAGTTCCATGCAGGGAAAAAACCTTCCAAACTGGTCATTCGTAAGTGGTTCACCACAGAGTGGGCGGAAGAAACGACTGGTCGCCGAGAACGTCACACATACCACAGGCGACCACACTCTTCACCTGTCCATTCACCACCACGATCTCCAGTGATGGAAGAAATACCAGATGCATCCATACCGCTGGGCTTCCCTGAGACAAAAAACCGACCTATTCCTTTGGAGCCAAGATCTCGTAGGGGGTGTCCGTCCAACCCTGAGAGATGCCGAGCATTCTGGACTCATTGTCCGAATGATTGTTGGATTCCATATCCTGAGCAACCGAAACGCCCCAAAGACCCTATCGAGTGGCCAATACAGGAGATAAACGCTCCCAAAGGTATAGATGAAGGCGGCCCGAATGGCTATGTGCCGACGATTGGCATGACTGTATACAGCTCCAGGCTATATGACCACTATGGACTACTATATCCGAACACATCGCTACACAAATACTGGCAGCGGCTGCAATGGCCCAGAATCGGTATTCGAGTGCCCTATGAGCCGATGACGATCGAGGATCTTCGTTTGCGAAGCAACGATCAAGACGAAATGAACATCGACCTGACAGCTAGCCCTTTGAGAGAAACTCAGCCTGGAAAGGGTGCGAGAGACGACCACATGGGTACCGAAGGTTACAAAGAGCTTAGGGATGCGCCATCTTCATTGGTGGTCGCAGGAAACAAACGAAGAAAGCTGGGGACCGTCCTAGCGAAGGATGCTAATCGAAGAGCTCTCTACGAAGTCCGATCAATGGCGGTACCGATCATCAACACACCACAAGAACCTTGGGCTACACTAAACGACCCTAGCGGAGACGATTCTGGAGAGGATGGTGGCGAATCCGATAATGAGGGAGATCTCTTCTTCAGATCATACGAGGACGAGTGCTTCCCAAACGGCCGCAGCGCAACTAGCATATCACCGGTAACGGGCGAAGAGAGTGAAAACCCAGAAACATCTCTAGAGGATGTAGTCTCGGCAGATATTGCTCCAGCAGTTGTGGTATCTGGTGAGGACAACGAAACAGGTCATGCACCAGATTTGTAACCTTAGGTCCTGGCAACCCTTCACATGGCGGTACGTGCACTGTGGGTAGTCGTTCGTTATGAAGTCCGAGCAGCCTCGAATGTCATGTACGGCGACGTACGGGTTGTAGCGGGGGAAGAAATGGTGCTCAGCTGGCTTTCGATTGGTGGGACGTATCGTGTGCGACGCGTGGACGTCACGACGGGACGAGTGGCGTAGTTATAGCAAGTGAGAACATGTTCAAAATGTATTTGTATCGCGAGATGAAATCGATTCTCAAATTTTTCCAGAGTCGCGGCATTAGGTCATGGTCGATGTCGCATTGGGGGACATGATGAACGGATGAGGTTTGCGGGTAACGTGTGAAGAACGCAGTTTCGTGCTTGGTAATCGATAACGTCATAGCTCCAGCTGAGTGCCCAAATCCTCACACATGTTGTATCGTTCTTCCAACGGTGCCTTATAGACTGTGCCAGCGAGTGGGGTAAAGAACGTTCGACTTTGGATGTTGCAATGATTAGAAAGTGATTAGACACTGTCGTACAGGCCTAGGAATATATGATGTTGGACCAGCTAACCTACATTGCTGGACTCCAGAAGAGCAAGCTTTGTAAAGATTGGTATTATCAAGAGACGTTGACGACTCAAGTGGGTAATGTGGGCATCACGGCTGTCAGGTCATCAGCCTTACGATCGCCGTCTAAAAGATTACAATCCGGTGAACATCGAGTACCATCACGACGGTCGAGCTGCATCGAATGTACGACCATATATCGCCTTATCACACCCACATACCCTTCTGCGACCTCCTCTCTTCACCTCCTCTATACTCTGGATCCTCCCCCAAGTACCCCATTCTGTTCTCTCGGAAATGCCTGCCACCACTACCCTGCTCGAGATCCCAAACCTTTTCAATCTCTCTCCAGACGTCTCCGGCCCTTCGACCTAATCTAGGCGCCAAGAGCCTAGCTTCTGCCACAGTAGGAGGTGCCCTCGGATCTGAAGTCCGCCTGCTATCTAGCCAGTATAGATATGCATGCCGCGCGGACACCAGCTTGCCAAAGCTCCAACCCTTTGCATTCCGCAGCCTTTGACCTGGCTGGATGTGGATCTGATAGGTCTCATCGATGCGAGGATTGGACTGAAGACAGATTATACCATATGGTGGTTGACGGAGACCCAGGAGAGTAATGATGCGTGGATCGTGAACGACGAGCTGGTCGACTGGGCCCTTGTCCAAAGTCGCCGTGACTTGGATGATACGTTTGTTGCGGTCGTAATGCATTTGCATGTCAAGAATGCTGGTGGAAGGGTAGTACTCAGCCTGAACTTCTTGTATGTTTGTCAAAGGAAAAGCTTCGGGGTTCTGGATCGATACCACCATGCAAAGGCCATCAACGTGCTTGTCGCATGGAACGCCCACAGGCATGACTGGTGACGCATGCGCTTCGGGCGGCGAGGTTGATGGCACGACCCCATTGCCGACATCTGGTATTGCGAAAGTTTGTGGTGTTGTTAAGAGCATATCTTCCGTCTCGTCATCTGAATCTTGGATAACCTCGAGCACGACTTCTTCCTGTGTCGCGCCGTCCGCAGCGGGTTTCTCTTGCCCAAGCTCTTCCTGCGCACTATGGTAATTTGACTCATCCTCACTCTCTTTCAACTCGTCGTTTCCGTCTTCCAGCTCTTCGATCAAAGGTAGTTTGAATGTCGACCGCTCTTCCACCTGGTCATGTGCAGTCGCAAACTCATTATACACCCTGACCGCTTCATTGTTCCCTAGATTCTGGAGCAGGTCATTGATTTTCTGTTTCCGTATACCAAGCAGACGTTGTTTCCGACCACCCAGTGTGAGGATCAAGCGCATAGTGTTGATGAGATCTCTCGCTACCGCTTGCGGCATGATAGCTAGCAATCGAGGCTCGAAAATGGTAAGGTCGTGCGACGTCGTGATTACCCTCCTTCTTGAAGATGTCTTCGACTTATGCATAGGAGCTGCACATGTTTTAGGCGCCGTCATGTTGAACGGCGGGGTAGGCTCGGGTGCTAGAAACTGTCGTGAATCTGGTGTATCGCTCTGCATGTTCGCTAACTGTCATACGTACTGGTATGAGCAGGCTAGAAACTGGTGGTTCTGGGACGGAAGCAGTCAAGATTAGAGCATGGTGATAGTCGCGAAGCGGGCGTTTGCTTACAATGTTGTTTTGATTTGTTTCAGGTTCGTTTGCACACTCACCAGTCACCTTGGAAAACAATGAGGGATGGCCAGGATTCGATCCGGAGCAGCTGTAAGCAATGTTTACTACGAACTGATATATGCTCTCACGGTCAAGACATGTGACTTTGTCCAGGACTTCGATAGTGCAACTTAGTGGTTGTACAATACCAGTCCCGCCGCCGTGTATTGGTCAACCTTCAACGCCTACGAGGTGTCACACGTGTGCCTAACATCGTGCTGGAAATTCATCCTTTCCGGAACCGTCTTCTATCTGTTGCTCCAAGTCTCTCAATCTAATCTTCCAGCTCAACCTCCTTCTCCTGGCGAACAGTATGCAAGCACCAAATGTTCCCATACTTGACAATAGCATCGTTGATCTCGCTGATCATGTTGTACCGCCGCAAAGCATCCTCTCCTATTGCTGAATTATCCGGCTCCGATACAGAATCGCCTACAATATTCTCGAGCTCTTGCTTCAGGATAGCAAATATTTCAATGTCTCCATCAAGTGCCTTTTGGGCCGCAGCGAGCTCTTCGCGTGCCTCTTGGACGGCTGCTGTGAGCCCATCGACTACCTCACGCGGCTTATGCATTGCGTGGGCGGCAAACATACGCATAGTAGCCATTCGCTCCTTCAGCTGTATACCATACGCCGCATTACGGCCTGCTTGAAGCTTAACTCTGGCATGTTCGAACGTGTAACGTTCGGGTGCGGTTTCCTCATCAGTCACCGCGGAGACAAACAGGGCGCGAATTTTGTTGGAAGACTGTGGGTGTCGCTTCTGTGATTGCTCGAGAGCTTGGACTGATAACATCTTGCGTAAGTCTTCAGAAGGCATATTGAAAAAATGAACACCGGTCGCTGTCACTCCGTGAGCTGGGCGCCAGTTGAGCGGGTCCGGTGTCAGAGGTTCTTCGCTGGTGTCCGAGGTCGCCATCCCTACGGCCTCCGTTGAGTCAGTCTCTTCACCTCATACAGAGACTGGCGACGTATGGTAGCTTGTTATGCGTTGCTGTTCTGATGCCATCGGGTTTGGTGATGTAGCGTGGTCTGGGATGACATGTTCCTTCTTAAGAATGCCTGGCTCGATGCTCGAGCCATTATTACGTTCACAAGTATCGTCTGGGCTTATCTTCACTAGGGTATCGTTTCCTCCCGAGCTCCTACAATCTTCTGCGATGGAGCTGTCCAAAACGTTGTCCCCTGAAATATCAGCCTCTCCACGCAGATCATGTTCCTCCAATCCATCGTCCATGTTGCTATGAGATCGTTTACCAAGTACAGAGCCTTTGATGATCTTGTCATGAGGACCAAACGCGGGTGCGCTTGGTGTATCATCGATAGATGCATCACTAGCTAGGCTGGCGCCTGTCATTTCCGTAGCTGGAAGGTCCTCGGGCGTAACAACCTTCTTGTGTTGAGAGCGTCCTGGATTTTCTCTTGCAATTACGAGTGATCACGGGTAATCGTAGACCTTGGGATCTTTCCGTATCTTGGATTGAGGTTCGTTCCTATGGAATTTAACCAGATATGGGTCATTGTTGTCGAGATCATGCTTCCTGACTGTTTGCTTAGATCTTCTGTCACACGAGCTAGTCATCGGTATAACCATCTCACGGCTTGTCCCTACAACCTTTCCATCTGCTGCTGTAGGTTAGGAAGTAGAAATGTGAGGCTTCTTGGTTGAGAAAGAAGGGACTGCTGTGAACGGTAGTGGCAGGGGTCGGAGAACTTCTCTGCCATCTGGTTCTTTCTTGTCGGATTTTGGACGCGTCATTGTTCCGGGTATCAGAGTTGAAGACATCTGAGGTTCACAGAGGCGAATGGGTGACTTAGAGCTGATTTTACATAACTTGAGAGCTCTACACACTCCATTCAGACGATCAAGAGAATGTCACAGGAAGAGCGTTGAAACGATCAAGTCAGCAAGGCAACCATTGTCCATGGTAGTCAGTGCACATTGTGGCGCGATAGCCAAAACGTAAGACCGTATACGGCCCGTTCCTTGCATAGCCGACGAAAGCCGGGAAACCTTTCACTCATACACCACTCATGCGATTCGTATCGATAACATTCGTCGGATGATCGTGTCAGAAGATGAATACTTTATTTGGACGCAACTAGGAACCTTGTCCGACTTCCGAATCCTGATCTCAACCCGTCCTTAGCCTTGTAAACACCATCTAATGCACTACCTCCCCGATGAGGAAAACCGCCTCTTTGTTGCTGAAGTTCACAATGTCTCCCATAACTTCCTTGGCTTCCGGCCCAGAAAACGCATTCTTCATCTCCTCATGATTCTCCCACACGACGACAGATCCGAAAGCGTAGAGTGGGGGTGAGCCGTCGACTCCGTTTGAGAAATTGGTCGCCGACCAGCTTTTGACGCCATATCTCCCCCAAAGAGTCTGGATCAGTGGCATGTGCTTGTTGACGTAGTAATCGATGTCGTATTTGGCGTCCGGCGTGTTCGGGAAAAGAACGGTGACTGTGATGGCCATTGTGATTGCAGTGCAGCTTGACAAGAGTGGTACAAAGATTTGGATATTGAGAAGATTTTTGGAAGCGGAGACGATGATGAGAAAGACGTAGGATAGATGATGTTCTTGTCAGTTGCGACACATTGACAAGAGCCTTTTGTATTCCGGTTCAAGCAGAGTCGGCCCTTTTTCTCTGTATACCCAGATAGATTATCACGTAAGCTTCCAGCTTGCAAAACCGATAAGACCTTAGACGAGTAACAAACCCCGTCATGATAATGTCTACACAAGGAGAAAGGCAACGACCTCCGCATATGCACACTGCTGACATCGGAGTCCGAAAAATGCGAAAATCTCGATAATCTCCGCGTAAGACCGAATCGCGCTCGTATTGGTAGAAGTGATCCGAAAATTATCGGCCTCGAACAAGATTAAGTTTCCATACTCGAAATGTCTTCGGGATATATCAATCGACTTGCGGCCTTTCATTCATGATGAAGGACAACAAACCACCTCCTCTGAGAAGTTCATCAGTTCAAAATGTCAAATCGTTCCAAACTCCTCGTCGTTCTCACGTCTCAGGACATTCTTCCCACGCGAGAAGGGGTCAAGACGGGATGGTACCTCCCTGAACTGGTGCACCCTTACAATGTCCTCAGTCCACATGTGGACATGGTCTTCGCCTCCCCGAAAGGTGGTGAGGCTCCAATCGACCCTTACTCAATCGAAGACTCCAAGAATGACGAGGAATGCCAACGGTTTCTGAGGGAGAAAGAAGCATTGTGGAAAGATACGGAGTCACTGGATGCCATAATTGACAGGGCTGATGAGTTCCTCGGTGTTTTCTTTGTTGGCGGTCACGGCCGTAAGTCTTCGCCTAATGACCATCAGCTTTTTGAGTAGCTAATGATCTTGTTACAGCCATGTTCGACCTCGCAAATGACAGCATCTCCCATTCGCTGATCCGAAGGTTCTATGAGTCTGGCAAGATTGTGTCCGCCGTTTGTCATGGTCCAGCCGCTCTCGTCAACGTGAAGCTCTCGGACGGTTTGTATATGATCCAGGGCCAAACCGTTACGGGATTCTCGAACGCTGAGGAAGACGCCTACGACTTTACAAGTGCGATGCCATTCTTGTTAGAAAATGCGCTGAAGAACCATGGTGGCAAGTATGAAAAGGCAGGGCAGCTCTTTGGAGCGAGGGTCGTTATCAGCGGAAAGCAGGGGAATTTGGTAACCGGTCAGAATCCTCCGAGTGCCGCTGCGATTGGTAAGACCCTGCTGGAGCTCATCCAGAAACTTTAAGGATCATCGTCAGCACGAGTAGCGCTAACGCGTCATTCGCCAAACTTCACGACGGCCAAAGGTGACCACGGCTGTGTCTTTGCAAGCACTTATTTTTAGAAATTACGCCTCATCTTCTATGTTGTGATCCACTTCTAGTCTTTCTCTAGGCGCCAATCGAGCGCTTATTTATCATGATCTTTTCGCGCCTAGTTTATGATGACCCATCATAGACTCGATCGCGTCGCTCAACGAGCTACAACTGCCCTCCAGCTTGTGGAGCATAGTCGAACCAGATGCTTTCATAATCCGCCTCCCAAATAGTCTCGGTTGCAAAGTCGCGAGCGACGCCTAAGTCCGACGTGCCTTCTTTCTCTCAAACATTTGCTTCCTCTCAGTCGCATCCATCTCACCAGTACCGACCGGCTTGTACATGGGCATGGCGGTTTTGATACCAGACTCCATCCAACGTGCCCACAAGTTGTGCTGGTCCACAATACCATGAGCACGCACAAATGTTTCGAGGTCATGGACAACGGCTTGCTTAGCAATGTCGTCACCTTCAGCGGCTCGGCGACGCGTCCAGACAAGATCCATGTACTCTTCGCGCTGAGCATCTGTCGTCAATATTTGGCCCATCTCTACCATAAGAGGACGTAGACGGCCTCCCGCGGTACCGGTTGTGATTATGGTGGTTGGCCAGATCATTACTGTTGGATTGCGAGGCTTCACATTGCGCGGCGTAGCAGACGATATGGGCTTCCTGGGCCTCTTCCCCATTGACTTCTTGGATGATGTAGGGGCCTTGTGGGTATCTGGACGCTTCACCTTTACCTTGGTAGACGGGTCAAAATCTTCGTCAATTTCGTCATCGTACTCGGCCTCATCATGATCTTTGAAGTCTTGCTTGCTGTGGTGTTCGGTTGAGGAACTCTCTCCTAGTATCGGAGCCACTGCAGCGTTATTAAACCGCTTGTCGTCTTCTGGCTGCAGGATGGCGTCTCCGTCAGCTTGTACAGAAGATTTTAGCGTCTTCGGAGTACGTGAAGGATCTGCTGTTTGCTGTGTGTATACCCGTCGTCGCTTTCCATTCAGACCATTTCCTGATCGTACTACTGGAATTTTGGCGCGATTAGCTGTATGAATATTAGTATACGATAGGCAAGTGGGGCGATATCAGATGCGGTACACGAAAGCTTCATTTAAAGCAAAGGCAATCACTAACCACTGCTAGCTTGACCAGCAACATCTTTCTCCCGCTTCCACACGAGACGACAAGTTTTCCAAGCATTCTGTAGCATCTCGAAGTCCTCGTCGGTATCTTCTTCTCCTTCGTTATCAGGCATGGGACCCGCAGTTTCTAACGCGAAGACTAGTACGGGTACGTTGAGAGCATCCAAATCGATGAATACAGCGTTGTCCTTCACTAGAAACATGCGGAGAAGGCTAGCGTCTTCGACGAGGATGGTTTGAGTGTCGAGGTTGCCTGTGCATGACATCTCGACTTTGAGGACCTGGAGAATGACGTTTTCAAACGGTGTGTCGGAGGCGGCCAAGGAGACGGTAGCGGTCATACTATGAATCCAGATAGGACCATGTCCCTGGATGTTTTCTTGTGAAAAGCGGCCGTTCACGGGAACCTCTGCTGTCGACATGATTTCCGATGTTGTTGAGCCGAGTTAGATGACTGATGGTTGGAGCGTCGAGTTGGAACGAGTATGGCAATTGGTATTTGTCTATTACAGGGCAAGGTTCCATGATATATGGTGGGGCGCTGGCGGGATTGTTGTCGCGCCATCACGTGCAAAGGACGTTTTAGTCATTCATTGAGCCCCGTGCACACCATCTGGATTGCGAAACACATTACGAGTAACTTCTAGGCCTACTCTAACCCTCACGGGGCTGCAGTGCTTGCATTTCGTATGTCCGCATGTGCACTACCGCTGTAGGTGTGAGC
>Ga0058698_10000471_pt1 | contig 22408 bp, 30 predicted proteins | sample AgamicAsSfe_FD_67288 | JGI IMG/M metagenome (GOLD analysis project Ga0058698, IMG submission 67288) | Agave microbial communities from Guanajuato, Mexico - As.Sf.e | ecosystem: Host-associated > Plants > Phyllosphere > Phylloplane/Leaf | place: Guanajuato, Mexico | collected 2012-05-30
GCGAGGGGGGCGTCGACATGTCGCTTTGCTGCAGCGGGTGTGGTGGATGGAGGAGGGTTGCCGCGCTGAACATCCGGTGGGTTAGCTCTTGATACTCAAGCGATGGGATATGACGATGAGATCATGGCTGGCTTACGATGAAGGAGTAAGTTGTGGAAGCGACGCCGGAAGAGGTCACAGTGCTTGTGGAAGTGACTGTTTTGGCGGCAGCGGTGATGGTCACGGTGTGAGTGGCTGCTTGAGAGGGTGGAGTTGGGGGCCGGAAGGGACTAGCGGAGGCGGCAGATGCGAGGAGGGCGAGAGTGGTGAGGGGGGTTGTGAAGTGCATCGTGGGAGAGGTAGCGTGGTGGTTTGGCTAAGGAAGAGGTCGTGGTGGATGATTTTATGGTTGCTTGATGGTTGATGTAATTGGTGTGAGTGTGGGTGTGGGATGTCAGCTGCAGCTCGAAGAGGAGAGTGAGGGAACAGCTCTACTTTATATCACAATCCTCTCACACCAATATTCATCGTCATGTCTACCTCACGTTAGATTCTTCACCAAGCAAGCTTCCGCACGTCCCACCTCAGCTCCATCATCAGCCCCCAAAGAGGATACTGGTGCAGGGGTCGTGCGTCTCACCCACGCCTGTCAGCCTCACGTCCCTATCGATTACTTGCACGACGTGACTCTTGGCGTTGCTGTTACTTTTCTCCGCATTACTAAGAATAACTATTCCCCTCCTGACGGGCATAAGCGTGGGCGAAGTGGGCCACCCCGGTGCGTCATCGGATTTGTCTTGAAACAGAAGCTCCAACCTTATTGTGAAGCTGTCTTCAGCTTGAAATAGCTTACATGTACCAGGAATCATTGGCGGCTGCTAGGGGCTGCCAGCTATCGATTCGATGCATGTGTATAGGCTGTACTGCATTCAGTATACTCCGATCTGTAACCTCTTATTCTACAGTCCGCGCTGCACCGCGCCTCACGGGCCATCGTTAGAACCTGAAACGAAATGAAGATCACCACTGAGATCGTCAGGGCGTGCGTCGTGCAGGTACGAGGGGTTCAGTATCCTGGACGACGCGAAAGCTCGACGACGATTACTGCTCCCTCCAGTCGTGATCCGTAAGGGTATGGCCGTCACGTTGGGTTGGACACAAACTGGGAAGGAGAAGAGGGGAGCTTCCGAGCTTAGGCAGTGGCTCCTCAGCTGTGGGGTTCATATGTAAGACATCTTCGTGATATCTGAATATCGTAACGACCAACACCTCGCGACTCCACGAGCCAAAGCCAGGGTCAAGCTGGCAGGCAGATGACGGTAGAGAACGTATACCCTTGTAGGTTTTATCGAATTAAACATTATACGTCGCCCAGACACCTTTCACAAAAACCTTGACCAATTCCCTCTCAATCCACCTGAACCTTTGCGATTTCTTCCCTGCTTCCCATGCCTTGATTCTTCCAGTCTGTTGTTACCTGGACCGCAGCCTCAGTTCCTCTCGTCATTATACAGCCTCATCAGCAGTCCGTCATCCTGCCTCAGCTCCTCTTCCCTGTTCGCTGCCCTCTCCCTCTCCCTTTTCCTCTCTTGCCTTATCATCTCGATTTCTCTCTCCCTCTCCCATTCTGCAATCATCGCCACCTCCATCGCACTCTCCAGCCGCACCTCTATCGGCGTCCTCCTCGCCCTCTCCCTCTCCTTCTGCTCCCACCACCTTGTCCTGAGCGTATGAACCATCATCTCGTCCTTCTCCTCTTCCCGCTGCTTCTTCTTCTGCTCCTTGATCCTCTCCCTTTCAGCTCTCCTCTCATTTACTCTGCCGCTGAATTTGCGTGACGCCTCGCGCTTCTCCGCTCTCCTCTGTCTTTCCCTCTCCACCGCTGCCGGCCAGTTTATGGCTGCATAGTCCCTGCGCCATTGCTCATTCTCCTGCTGCATCCTCTGCCACTCTGCGGCTTTTGCTGAGTCTATCTTTGCATGGTCCTTCTGCCATTGGTCCTGCTCCTGTGTCTCCTCCTCTGTGTCTGCAGCTTTGGCCAAGTCTGTCTGAGCCCACGAGCGCCACCATTGTTCCTCCGACAGTTCCCTCTTCTCCCTTTTCTCCTTGTCCACCCTGTCCCTGTTTCCTTCTTTCTCCATGTCTAAAACATCGGCAATCTCAAACACCCACTCATCCTATACGTTCCCCAGCCCGACTGCTCCCCTGGGTTTCCAATAAAGTCCTGCAGGCGCACGCTGACGCTTTCAACAGTCTTCCAGCCATAGTGTTCGTATACCGGATGTCCTGCTGGTGTGGCTTCGAGCCAGATCAGAAGGCCTTCTGAGTCGGCGCGGGTCATACCCTGGCGGAGAAGTGCGCCGCCAACGCCGTGGGATTGGTGGCGAGAGGAGACGGCGAGAGATCCGAGATCTGACGAGGAGCGGTCAGTAAGAGAAGGAGGGAGGCTTGGAAATGGGGGAATATACACAAGTAGCGCGTCTGCGCTGGAACCCATCTCTCGTGCATCGCGAGCAACCTGGCGTGTGAGTAGTCGTTCAGATCTTTCCTCGGCGGTGCTGGCGTTTCAGCCCTGCTGCTTGATTCATTTCCATCGCTCGCCATGCTCTTCCCTTCGATCCCAGCTCCGCCAGGGCCAAATCTCATCTGTCTGAATACGTCCTCCATCGTCTGCTCTCCATCGTTCATACTCCTCTTCATCGTCTCCTCTTTACCAGCCTTATCATGAATCACCCAAGCGGCACATCCCAGCGCCTCTCCGTCGCTCGTCCTCCTCGCCACCCAGATCCACGATGTTCCCCAAGACTTTCCCCACGTTTTCCGCACCATCTCGGTAAGTTCGCGCCGGTAGTCCTCAACGGATTTGCCGCTGCTTTGGCGTAGGAGTAGTGTCATCTGATCGAACTCGTAGGCGTCGATGTGGATCTGGACGAGTTCGGGAATGTCGTCATAGGTTGCGGGGACGATGTCAAAATCGGAGGAGTGGTCGGAGCATGGTGTTGGTATTGGTAAGCTGGGTGGAGGAGCTGGGAGTGGTTCGGTGTACGCGAGGGCGTTTCTTTTGGCTTCCTCGTTGAGAGCGTTGTTTGCCAAGCTACGCATCTTAGAGAAGTTGTGTCTGTACGGTTGACGTGGTACGTTCTGGCTCAAAAGGGCAAGCCTCTGCATTCGGTTATGTGCAAGAGCCCTTTTTTGCACCTCTGTTTCAGCTTCGACACCTTGAATTCGCTCGATAGCATTTCGTGACGAGCACGATTCGCCACGAGTGTTCTGGCCGTGAGTGTTCTGGCTATGAGTCTTCTGGCTGTCGAGTGCGAGCTCTTGTGTTCTGCCTGCTAGGGCTTCCTCGTTGGCAGCGTCGAACTTGCATACGCCGTCTCTTAACGACTGGATGTATGCGATCCGCTTCGCAAGGGCAAGCTCTTGGGCTCTGCTTGCTATAGCATCGTCGAAAACTGCGAAGATGTGGGACCCGTGCAACACTGGTGTGTGTCGCGTCATCGCTGGCTATGATCTGAGTTTCCTGATTGTTTTGAATTTGTGATCTATGACCTTCGAAGATTAAAGACTGCTGTGAGTCCGAGATTGAACTCGGGGAGAGGAGGACGGTGAAGGTGAGAATTATGAAGCTGAAACAAGGGACAGGCAGTAGCTTACCTTATCAGCCCCGCTTCCCCGGGTTACCCCGCATCCGGGCGATCCACAAAACACCACCTCCGTTCCGTCGGATAACAAATTCTCGGAGGTATAGTCTTATACATGCATGGACACATCAGCCAGTCCTGTCAAAGCGCGACACGAACGTAGTGTCTGCTTCAGGACATTTGCAAGACCTGAGCACCTCACTCGGCATTCCTCTGTTCATGCCCTCCAGTATATCTGCGTGACTTGCAACACAGATTTATCGGCACAGTGATGCTCTGCATCGGCAATGGTCGACTCACCAGCAAGAGCAAATCTCACCAACCAAAGGTAGACGAGCCGTGTACAGTGTGTCATATCCGGTGTGTAAGGTGTCTGAAACGAGCTGTGCGGTGCCAGAGTGCCAGCATGTCTCGGCAAGAGCCAACAGTCGTGGAAGCTGGCCTTGTGGACACTGACTCTAGGGTCTCGTCTGCAACGGGTCTACCTGGATATACCGAATCTTCAAGTCAAAATATTCAACAGTATGCAAGAGCAAGGGTTTGGCACAGTCTCAAGAGTATCTACAGAGGTCTACAATGACAACGGCGCTCGGCTAAGTACTTCTGCCGATAGTGTACTTCGCAATGGAGCAGGGACAAGTGCGGCGGCATCGACTCAGCATATATTAGGGACAAGCCACATGCCGCCAATGCCACCATTACAGGCTGTTCCAAACATGAATTCCGTTGCCGACCATCTTCACTCGGGGCTACATGACTCAGACCCCACCACTTTACAGCCATTTGATCTCGATATAGTCATGGGTATGAACTGATTATCAGACGTAAGGCCCGGTTTCGACACGACGCTCTTTCCATTGAGCGTTGACGACTCCTTCCATTACAGTAATCTTGCTCCAGAAGTACTGCATCACAATCGCAGCAGCACTCCACGCCCTGGAAGCCACCCAGCACCGCACCATGTGTCCAGCCACCTGCCCTTCCAGATTAGGACTTGGCATGCTAACTTTCTTTCAGACTTTGTCACCACAAGACATCACTTTGAGAAGGAGGAGAATGAGAAGACTGCAGCTGCTGTGCATGTTGATCATGTCAGATGATGCGGTTTGACGAGGCAGAACCTATTGACAGGAAGCATCTTGCATGTTTCCAAGCGTGCGCATTCTCTCTTTCGCCAGCATTCTTGTGGAAGTGGCTCTTGTTAGTCTCTTGTAGTGTCACGTCTGTTTCAAGTAGTATCGATATTCCATTCGCGAGATATATATCTACGGCTTGATCCTGAAGCTTATCCGCGCAGTGGCTTCTGCAAGTCCACACTCAGCTGAAGCTCAGTCTACTGGGGTCAGAAACATAGTTGAAACTACATTATGCAGGAGCGCAAGAACGACGAATGAAGAACGAAGTAAAGGAACGAAGGTGTCTCACCAAAATGAACCCGGCACGTGACTACGTGGTCTTCCGGTACTCACCCACGTCATCTCACCACGACCACTGCTCCCTCTCCCCCATACCAACTGCATCTGTTTACAGACCATTCAGACTTAACAGCTCACCATCTATCACAGCATATTCAAGCCCACCATCTCGCACCACACATTCAAGCTCAACATCTATCACAACACACTTAAGCTCACCACCATGGCCCCTCGCACATCTCCCACCAGCTCCCCCGACCCCCTCAAACTCTACACCGGCCACCTCATCTCCGCCTTCCTCCTCTCCACCGGCCTCCTCGCCCTCCTCTCCCCCACCACCATGGCCGCCCTCTTCGGCCTCCCCATAACCAACACGCCCCTGAACTCCCTAACCTCATCCTCACCCACCTCCGCCGTCTTCACACCCGCCGCTACAGCCACCGCCGCAGCCTTTGTGCAGTGTTTCGGCGCTCGCAACTTGACGATGGGCATTCTCAATACGATATTTATACAGAGAGGGGATTTGAGGAGTGCAAGTACATTGGCGGGATTGTTGGCGATTGATGGGTTGTTGGATGCGGTTGTTACGGGGAGAGGGGCGGGAGTTGCGTGGGCGTTGCCGCATGTATTGGGGGCTGGAGCGGTGCTGCCTGTGGCGAGGTGGATGGCGGGGTGAATGAAGAAGGGAGCGAGCGCACGACATCGTGGAATGCTGCACGTGAGGAGCTTACTGCTGTCTTGGCTCCTGGATGTGACCATGCCGTACAGTAATGGCATATGTGATGATATATAACATTTACGGTAATGAACGTAGTGCTTGTATTGAGTGAAGAAAGGCCTGCTGTGCCGAGATCGAGCCCGACGCTGCCAAGGATCACCACTGAGACCTTCAACGTACGGAATAAGGGCACACAAATTGGCTTGTCTCGCACCTCGTAAAGTGCACAACATGGATGTAGAATAAGTCTTATTGTCATTCGTGTATCATTCCAAATTATTATATACATTCATTTTCCACTTTTTCCCCACATTCCATTTTCTCACACTCATCTACTGACCACCCTCGAGGTAGTATTCAATAGAGTAGTTCAAGTACGCGCACTGGTTGAGATCAATGAACGGGCTTTGCGTAACGGGATAGTCGAACAGGGCAATGGGTCCAGTGGCGCTGGAGACCTGGTTCCAGGGACCGGCCTGGTTGATGGCCTGGACGGTCTTGGTGTACTGGCGGAGCTTGAGCAGGGGGAGAGGAGGGTTGGGGTTTCCCGTCCTGATAAAGCTACCCCAGAGATCGAGCGTGTTCTGGATGGCGTAGAGATCCGAGGGGGCACGGAGCTCGTTGACGGTTCTGAAGATAAGAAGTTAGTACGATATTCTTTTTTACACAGTGCAGAGCGGAGGAGGTAAAACGTACCCGAAGAAAGAGCCAAGGTCAGACGAGTGCACCTTGTAGTACGGCGTGTTCGGGTTTCCGAGAGGGTAGCCCGGCTCAATAGTTCCTTGGATGTTGACATTGTTGGGGTTGTATGCGTCCTCAAAGTATGAGCGCTGGGAGCTGTAATAGTACGCAGCAGGGAAAGCCTTGCTGACGGTACCGGCGTAGACGGTAGCTTGGTCGACACACAAGAAGCCAAGGTCAGTGGACACGCGCTGGGACACGTTGAACGAGCCAGCAGTGACATTCTCAGTTGGGTCGAAGGGGAAGAGACCAGATGCGATGATCTGACCAGCCCAGTACTCGGAGATACTGAGGTCGGCAGCGATACAGGCGGTCTCGGTGGTGCAGGTCTGGGAGTAGGAGGTGCCGATGGAGGCGCCATCGTTGGCTGCGTTACCGAATATTACGGGAACATACGCGACCTTGCCCGCTGGATTCGCAACCTCAAGCTCAGGTGTGTTGACGATGGTGCCGTCCTGGACGACGTAGCGAGCCTGATAGGCGAGCTGGGAGAGGTCACCGGCGTAGTTGCGAAGACAGTCGACACCCTGCTGGTTGGTCTCGTTGGCGGGGCAGCCGGCCTGCGTGAAGATGTTGGCGCCACCTTCGTAGTACGTGAAAGCGGTGTCGACGGTAAGGTACGACGAGTAGGTTGTCGAGTATGTGCCCGTCAAGCCAAGGGCAACACCACCACCGAGGTTGGACTCGGCGAGAGCCCCTTGGAACTTGCCGATGGCTTGGGGAGATCCGAGGAGGACACGGACGGAGCCGGCACCGGCAGATTGACCTCCAATGGTGATTTGGTTTGGGTCACCTCCGAAGTGGGCGATGTTCTTGATGACCCAGTCGAGACCGGTGATCTGGTCACCAATACCGTAGTTGCCGAGAGCGTCGGTGCCGGGGACAGCGAGGAAACCGTAGGTGGTCAATCTGTAGTTGACCTCAACCACGACAACATCCTCACGAGATGCGAGCTGGTCACCATCGTAGCCAGCAGAGTTACCGCCGGTGAAGCCGCCACCATAGATCCAGAAATGGACAGGGCGGAGGTTCGCCTTGGAGCCCTTGGCAGGGATGTAAGGGGTTTGGATGTTGAGGAAGAAGCAGTCCTCGGAACCACCACCGTACTGCTGGAGACACTGAGGGCCGAATGTCTTGACAGTGAAGTCTGTGTTGGTGACGTTGGACACCTGGGAGTAGTGGAAACGACCGGGGTTGGCAGCGTATCTGAAGCGTAATTAGTCATCGTATTGTATGTACGCCTCGATAAAGCAAACTCACCTAACACCCTGAAATCTGAAAGCCTTCTGGTTACGGAAACCAGTGTATTGATTGCCATTTGCAGCAGGAACGGTGATGGCATTGTTGGCAGCAATGGCATTGTACTGGCCAGTTGAGCCGAGCAGAGCCTGACCCTGTGAATTCGTGCAGAGCACGGGGAGAGACTGGTACTGGTAGGTGGAGGGATCGGGGAACATGAAAGTGCTGCCACCTTGTGTGGCAGTGACAACCATGTTGTCGGCAATGCGGAAAGTCTGTTCCTGAGCATTGGGGGTGTAGCCGGCGTACTCAATGTAAGATAGCTGAGGCAGGAAGTCGGCCTTGTATGCCATGAGGTTGAGCTTGTTGAGGAGATTCTCGCCAATAGCCCCGCAGGTGGCAGCAGCACCTGCTTGGGTAGCTGGGTCGAGAAGAATAGCAGAGATGTGGTTGGCATCATCTGTCATGTTCAGATTGTTCTGGTAGAGAATGCGGAGAGAGGTCTGCGCATTGGTAACAGCAGCAGAGGCCGCACCGGCGAGAAAAGAAGCGACAGCAGCCGCCTTGATTGCCACCATCTTGACTATATAGGAAGCGAGATGAGATTGAAAAAGTAAGAATGGAGTGAGAGAGGAAAAGTCTGGAGAAAAGAGGGCAGATCCTGCTTTATATGCAGCCTGCAAGCAATTGCAAGCTAGTCATCGAGACTGGCTTTTTCCATGCAACCAGCGTCGATTTCTGAAGGTGGCGTCACAACCCCATGTCGCAACGGCACCACCGCATCACCGCTCGACCGATGGTCATGTACGCGAGTGCCATCTGATTGCAGACTGATTCAGATCCCTCAAGGGCGTATAGCTGTCGGCGACAAGGTCGAAGCGAGACGCCTCGAGTTCCACTGGGATAAAGCAGGTCAAGCTCAAAGCGGACAAGCAGCATGAGCTAGACTGTGGTGTAGCATGGATAAATGCATCGTCCCCGCATATCAGACATCCTGAGATCTGGGAAACATGGGGGCTCTGCGGGGATAGTCTGATCATGCGTCAGTCAAGCAAACGCCTCAGGTACCCAAACCGGGGCGACAGCACTGTATAGGGCGATTATCAACCGCCTAAATGCAGCATACTCGTTCCAGACGACGTTTGAAGCACGCTAAGGTAAGCATTTTATCCTGACCCCGCATGATTACTGAGCCCAAGTTTACGCTGCCGGTATATGCGTGTGCTTTGATTTACCGGTGCTCCATTTGTCCTCGATATGCGTCCTGTGACTCCTGTCGGTCTGTCGGTTTATGTCTGTATGGTAAGTAAGTCATTTGAGGTACAAGGATACACTCGACGACAGCTAGGTATGACGTACTGATTGCCTTAGTGGAGGTCAACTGCAACAGCCAACGCCATACTCCAGAAAACCGCGCTAGACGACGGCAGCAATCCTGACTGACAGAACTTTTCGAGTAACTGTAACATCGATCGAAGCGCGTGTCGATCTTCAGGCACGACAAAGTAAGCTCTTCGCCTTGTAGAGTTGGCAACGCGGCCCTCACGAGAAGACTTTGTAGTACGGCTTTGGAATGGAATTTATTTGAAGCTGCTTTTCCGTGTCTCCAAAATATGAGACGAAAGTGTCCGGAGACACCTCCACCTTGTGGCGCGACAGAGCTCGAGATGAGCTGATTCGATGTGTCAAGTCTCCAGGTGACCTCCCAGTAGAACAGTGCTTGCCTCCACATAAGCTTTGAGTCAAGAGTTCGTGGCTCCACAGCAACCAGAAAGTCCGTAAAAGCATGGTTCAGATCTGCCGGCAATAATGCAACAACATTAGTAGGCCAGTATACTGCAGGCTGTCTGCAGCTCGAGACTTACCCCTCAGACAGCAAGGTCTTTGTGTATAGCGCCGTCCACAATAAGAAACAAGGACCGAAACTTTGGTTCCTCATCTTGAAGTTACTGCAGGAGAAAGCAAGATCTGGAACGGCTAAAGCGAGGTTGAAATGAGCATCGCATACACAACAGCCTGACGAACGTCACTCAAGGAGCCAAAAGATCGAAATGTGTTGCGAGTAAATGAAATGAGGAATAGCCGAACAACAAAACGCTACACAAGCCCCGGGTATCATTTGCGACTCTTCGCTAGACATATTCGTCCTTGCGGCCTGACAAGCTCTCCTCGGCGTCCGTAGTGGTGACACTGGAGTCGAAGTCTTCCGGGCTGCCTTCACTCGTGCTGGACGAGCCTTCTCACTCGTGTTGGACGAGTCTTCTTCCTCACTCGTGTTGAACGAGCCTTCTTCCTCATCATCATCATCCGCATTGAGTTATTCCTCCACATCACATATCACTCGCTGCTGGAGACGCCTTTCTGCTGCGAGGTATGCCTCATAGTCGGCATCAAGCTGGGCTCGATGCTCACGTAGCACCTTCGATCGGAACGCCTGTTTTTCAAAATCGCGGAACATAGCTTTGGCTTCGACTTGGCTGGGAGTGCGTTTGATGTCGATGATCTCGACTTGGCATAATGGACTCCGCCTAATATCATGGTCCTTGAGAGTCCGAAACCGGAAACGATTCATGATAAATCTATTCGAGTGTAATCGATCCCAAAGGTTGTCGCGGACGATATCTCCAGGATCTGAGACCGCGCCGAGCAGTTCCTTGGCTGGTTCTCCCGCAGACCACTGCTGGTACAGGTACTTTTCGTTCGAGTCCTCGATATACTTTATCAAAGTCTCGCGCTCTTGCTCTAGGTGCTCTGCGTGTGATTGATCCTCGGTCGAAGTCTCAGAAGAACGTTCAGTGTGAAGGAGCCCTGGACGTGTCGGAAAATCCCATTGCTCGCATGTATGAGGAGTTCCCGCAAGCATATATGATGTATTGCCACGTCGACGAGTGTCTTCCGTGCCGCAATCGAGAAGCCCTGCAATAGGGCGCCTTTCGGTCAAGAATCGGTAATACTTTAGCAAGTCGGAGGGTTCCTCGTCCGGAGGTGTATCTGGTTCATCACCCGTTGCAATAGCCTTACTGCCTGTCATCCAGTTGCATTCCATGAGGTTTATGAGTGCCTTCTCTGATTCCGACATCTTTTGTGACGACATCAGTGCGATCTCAAAGGTGACAAGCACCTTCTCCTCGAATTGTTCTTTCAACAGAGTACGTGGTAAGTACTCGTCCTTTCGCTTGCGCCAACGACGTTGTTGTTGCTTCGCAAGCTTTTGTATTTCCTGTCTTATCAGGCGCTTCTCGCATTCCCTCCATACTGCTGTTTCTCGAGCTGGGTCTGACAAGGGCGCCGCTGATCGGTTGTGAAAGTGTCGTAGGACTTTCTCGTTAAGACGCTGTAATGTACGTGCATTCTCTTCGTGCTGTTGTTTACTCAGATGTGGTGTATTGCGACGAGATACTGCGATGAGGTTCTTCAGTGTTGGGAGCGGCATGAATGCCTTGATGAGTGAAGAGGAAGACGCTGGATGCCTCTGTAAGCTGATATTGATCGATATTGCAATGAATGTGGAAACGAATGCGAATAATGATACGACTATGGGACGTTCCGTGATGAGACTAGCAGTGAAGGATGATGAATGGCACGAAGAAAGGACTTCACGTGAGACATGAGATGAATTGCAAGCAGGAAGGTGCGATGAGAAGCTCTTTCTGAGTTTGTCTTGAGAGATGATAATAGTTTCGACGACGAGATGTCGATATCTTCCTGTCTTGCTGCCATCCCGAGCTACCAAGTTCTTCTGAATACTCGCAGATTGTAGCCACGTCAAGGCACATCACCGTATGAGATTCAGACTGAAGACTTGAAGTGAAGATCTGAACCAGGGATCAACGGGAGGTGTTTCAGATTCAATTGCTCCTTCACCTACCCTGACTGAAATGTGAGTCATCAACGTAGCAACCAGCAAGACAACATCGCTTGAGCCCGAACAATGCCACCTCACAGCAGAGGCTCTCCCATCCAAGGCCGTCGCGTCAATGCTCGTACCAAATCAACACCCAACTTAGCTGCTGGCAGCAAAACTCTAGAGCCTTTTCCCCAAATACCAGAACCGTCCACAGGCAAAGGCATACCACTCACCAAAACACAAAGTCCTATAAAAACGCAGAGTCCGGTCAAAATAAATGGCGCCAGCAGCAAGGTCCCACCGCTGTCGACGAAGTTGCCGGACAAGCAGACGACGTGGCCACCAGCACCACTTCCCCTGACGAAAGCTAGCCTGGACGGCGCACAGCAAGCACTCAAACAACCCACCACATTCCTCCCCGGCGCGCCCTCAGAACAGGCTTCATCACCAGAAGCCGAAACATCCTACCTCGAAGACCACAATTTCGCCTCCATCCCCGAAGCTAGCGACTCCGCCTCCGTCTCCTCCTCTTCCTCCCAAGACAACGATGGGCTCCTCTCTCCACTCCCCAGCAACCTCCGCCGACCACTCTACTCTTACACCACGCGCTCACACTCCTCACTCGGCCTTCCACAACACGAACACTCCCGTCCACACTCCGTCCACGCCCTCGCACCGCCCTTCTACAACCGCCCACCAACCCCTCTCCCACCCTCACCAAGTCTAACCTCTCTCCTCCGCCCTCTCCCCTTCTCCGCCCTCCCCAGCCGCCAAACGACCCCCGACTCCTCCGACACCGAAGCGCCCTCCGCCCTGGCCGGCATCATTCCCAACGCCATTGGCACCTCATCCACAGCCGCTGTAGTCGCACACTCCGCACGCACCGCAACAACCGTCCCCCGCGCCTCTCCCAAAGTGCCCACGTACGAATACTACGGGTTCGTGCTGCACATCGGGTCCACGCTCGCATTCGCCATGTATCTCCTCTGGTCGTACCTTCCCACACCCTTTCTGCACCAGCTGGGAATCTACTACTATCCCGACCGCTGGTGGAGCTTGGCGCTGCCGGCGTGGCTGGTCATGGTGGTAGTTTATATTTTCGTTGCGCTGGCGAGCTACAACACGGGATACTTGACATTGGGGATGAGGGATTTAGGGTGTTTGGTGGATGAGAAGGCGATGATGGCGGTGGTGAATGAAAAGGGGAGGATTGTGAGGCAGAGAGGGAGGGTTGGTGGTAGTGCCGTTAAGGAGGTTGTTGCTGCAGTGAACGCTACGGCAGCGAATGGGTCGAAGATGGAAAGCGGCTCAGGCATCAAGAGCAAGGGCCATGGACGTCGGATATCGACACATTTGGAGATGAAGCAGCAGATTGGGGCGTGGGCGAAGGGCGAGGCCGTGGGGCACGGCAGCAACAAGGCAAAGGCACAATCGGAGCTGGACTGGAAAAGTCTGTGGAATGAAGGCACTGATGCGGTCATGGACGTTCCGCTGGGCGGCGTTTGTGAGATACTGTATGGCAGTGAAAGGGAGAGGGTTGATAGTGATGAGGACGAATTTTATGGATAATTGAGGGTTTGGTCGGATGTGGCGGGTTGTCCTTGAATCTATCATGGATCGTAGTGAATGGCGTGTAGATATACCCAAGTCGGCGAATCCAGAGACTGTGCAGTAGTAGTCGCGATCGACAGATGCACATCGATGTGAATTCACGATAACACACACTTCGACGACCAATCGTAGGAGAATAAACCAAGACAGTCGATACTATTACAAACCCTGATCCCCTGCCCCTGCCCTGCCCATTACAGAAATCTAGAATTTTTGTCGCAGGAGTAAAGCGCCAGCCACGCCACCACAAGGGATGTAGGTAGGTGGTGATTTTGTATTGTACAGGTCGTCTAAGCAAGTCTATCGGATGTGTTGTAGCATTGTGGAAAGAGGTAGAGTAGAGTAGTCGAGGTCGGAAGAGTTATTGTGTCTAGGTTATGGTTGATTTTTTAGCTCATAGAACCAGATGAATATGCTGAATCTATGCGGTCTCCTCCTTGAGGAAGGTGATCAAGTCGTTGCGGTCCTTGGCCTTCTTGAGACCACCGAAGGCCATCTTTGTGCCGGGAATGTACTTCTTGGGGTTCTCGAGGTACTCGAACTATGATTGAAACAGCATGATTAGCCAAGTGTTCATCCTCTTCGACATTACCATGCTACATGGCCGATGCAGAATATGCTGGTCTTCGCATGGACGGAATATGAACATACAAGAGTCTTCTCCTCCCAGTGGACGGCCTTGTTCTTGTTGGCGTCGGTGTATGAGAAGCCAGGAACCTGACCAGACTGGCGGCCGAAGAGGCCGTGGAGGTTGGGGCCCACCTTGTTGCCCTCACCCTCCTTCAGGTTGTGGCACTGTGCGCAGCGGGTCTGGTGATCGTGGTATCAGTACAGGGTTCTCTCAGAAGTCCAGCATGGCGCGAGATATAGGATGTGCAGCGCATACCTTGAAAAGACCGGCACCCTTCTTGGCGTCACCTGGGATGATTATTAGCATGGTGTGCTATGCAGAGATGTCCGAGATGAGATGAGAGGAGGCCTGGTGGCAATCCACCATGAACAGACGACCACGGGTAGTGTTTCAGACCAGCATGATCTTCGTCTATGCTTCCACTATGTACATAGAGGCATACAGCAGCGGTCTTCTTTGCGCAAAGCAATGCGGCTGTCGTCAATTTCATGCTGGTCTTGCCGGTGCTGCTGCAGTTGTAGATGACCTCCTCTCCTCTGCTTTTGAAAACTCCTTACCCTCGGAAAAGCTGTCACCGGCCATTGTGTATAATAGATGTGGGTTGAAAAGTTGTAATGGGTAACTTGTTGCTTGTAGATGTTGTTGTAAAAGTGTTGTGGCGCTGCAAAGTCGATAGATGTTAGATGTCAACTATAAATCAAAGATTTGTTACGATTAAGCTATCATTGGTCGCTGATCCTCGGAAGGACCCGCTTACGATCGGAAAAGGGGCAACATCAATCGGATGAATTCGGACGAAGGACAAGACCAACAGCATAATGTAAAAAGAGAGCAACTAGCTGTGTCTGTAATTCTGTCCATAATATTGTAATGCTAGAATGTCTCCTTGTCCACATAAACTCCCTGCCTCTGTACCGACCCTTCAAGATCACTAGGTATAAACATACACAATCTTCCGGCACTCACCAACCAGATCTGTTCTCATCAACCCGCATCGAAAGCCTTCAGGTGGGACTTGAGTTCTTCGTTGTCCTCCCTCAGCTTCCGAACAAACTTGCAAGCCTCTGCAAGGGAATTGCTTTTGCTGAACCCTCCCGACCTGAGCTCCGGCACAAGCTTGTTCAGCTCTTCAAATCCGTCTCTGATCAGGTTTCGCCGTTTCTGCTCAGACTGAATGTGATTATTCCGCTTCTGCTCCTCAGTGAGGTTCTCCCGCGTCGATTTGCCACCCAATAGACTTGGCGACTTTCGCCTCACGGTCGGTGTAGCTTTTGCAGATTGCCGTCGCTTGCCACCCTTCTTCTGCAGATTTGCATCCTCCAATGAATCGTCCTCGTCTCCCTTTCTACGTCGTTTGTTCATGCCATCTCCATCATCATTCTCAATGCTCCGACCAAGGCCGTCTTGATCACCGTGAGCACGCTTCATCGAAGCATTTGCTTGAATGTGCTGTTCAGCCAGAGCGCTCAATTGCTGGAGCGCCGTCTCTTCGGACTGGCCTAATGTATTTCCACCATAACTACTTCGAAATTGATTGTCCGAACCGAAGGCTAGCCCACGAGTAGCGTCAGGATATCTTGAGGCTCCATATATGCCACCATTCTGCCCATTGAAGTTGTATGGACTAGCGTTATTGCCGGATGCTACTGGCGGATAGTTGTACCCATTGAGTTGAGAAAGATCGTATTGACTGGGATCATTGTAGCGACCTTCTTGATTGCCCAAGAGTAGTTGGGCTGCAGCATAGTCATCTGCGGAGGCTGTCATGTTTGCCTGGGGCGCTGCTGGAGTATATGCGGCTTGTCTTTGTGAGTCAGTGTTATGCTGAGACATTGGCCTGTTGTCTGTCTCTATCTTGGCTTGCTGTTGTGTGGCACTTGCCATATTCCTCAGCCATTCCAGTCCAGAAGTTCCTTCGCCGCCAAAGCTGCTCGTATCTGGTTGGTAGCCATTGTTCTGTGCCGGCGCAAAGGATGGGTCCAGGTTATTGGGATTCTCGAAGAAGTTTTGAAGCGCATTCGACTGCTCATCGTCCAGCAAAGGTCGTCCGGGTGGAGCATATCCGGTAGACTGCTCAGCTACAGAGGACGGGGTCGCTTCTGGCACGGCATTGTGGCTGACTGCAGCCTGTGGTCAGCATGGCTGTGCGCGTTGTATAGTTAGAGTACGTACAATTCAAAGCATTATCGACACTGCGTTGCTGTTGTTGCTGTGCTGCACTCATCATTGACTATCGCAGTTGTCTATCAAGATGCAGCTATGAGGCGAATGATGCAGTCGGTGTGGTAAGAGTCACTTCTAAGGCGGCTGCACTGTCAAACCCTGTCGTCGAATTGAGCTCCAGAGCAACGAGATGAGGCTCCCCGGGATAGAAGTGGTATCGTGACGAAGACTGCAGCTGAAGTGGTATCGTGACGAAGACTGCAGCTGAAGTTCGTGAGAAGTGAGTGAGGTTCGCCTTGAGACGCGTTGGGAAGATGAACCCTTGCTTTGAGTCGGTCGCAAAGATGTGACTCAACTCGCAAGTCGACGCCACACGAGCCGAAGCGCGTCGACCTGAGGTCGGACGCTGATAAGAGCGCGCTTCGAGGAAATGGACTTGGAGGCTGCCTTCAGCGTCTGCCTTGTGATGATCGATGATGGAATTGTTTTTCGCTTGTGATCTTGCTTGTGACTGAAGAAGAACGAAGGGCGGTGGGAAGCTGCGATGGGCGGACCTTGAATTCAGGGTCTTTCCAATTTAGGCTGAGAAAGAGCTTCCAACCTTCCATCCCTACTTACTGAATCTGTTTCTCATACTGTTTCCACAAGTATCCAAGTCATCCTGTTTAGACTCCTGGCTCACGACAATAGATGTCAAGACAACATAGCGCGAAGTTCGGCACTCGTCAAGTGATGTGAATTTGGCATTGATGAATTCGAAATATGTGTTCGTGACAGCAAGAATAGAGACAACAGTTTTGCCTTTATCCAGCATGTACATTTTGCTATAGAACAAGTCGCAGAAAGTTATCGTTTCGTCTGCCTTCTAACTACCTCTAGTATGACGCAAGATATGACCAATCTTGCTAGCTATCTGACTACCTACAGAGCGATGATATGAGATGGTCTCTTCACAGATGCCAATTGAATGTATGAAGAGTAGAATCGGCATAGTCTATCTGATCATCACTGCAAGGAGCACTATTTGTCCGCAAGTCACGACACCTGCCTTCTTGTCCCCAGAGACTTCATTCGTCTCAGTGCAGCTGTATCGCACTGTACAACCAGGGTGGGAGATGCTCATGATAAACGCTTCGACTTGACATGCGTACCGGATGTCATTGTAGAGCAGAGGGGGGCAGTATGCAATCGTATGCAGATAGCGAAGAGAGGGCTCTCCTGCGTCAGAATGTAGGACAAGCCGTGTAAGGGAATGAGCGTCTTTATGGCTTCATCTGCAATATAATAGGTTGTGGGACTGCACGCGATGGCAAGATTCAGCATCAGGCTGGGTCATGCAAGCCTCGGGCTCATCCCATCGAGATACTTGCAGTACAAATATAATCCTATAGCAACAGGCTCTATACAGATACAATAATAGCCATGAAGTTGTCAGCCATGAGTATACGAGTAGAAGGCCTTGTCCTCAGCAAGCCAGACGCTTGTCCCAATTCGGAACCCCGACCCACACAATCAGCCCACACACAAATCCGAGCCAGTCTGTGAAATTTCGATTGACACCTCCAACTTGACATCTTCATACTCCTCTACTAACCAAACAGGATGTCTCACAGGTTAGGAATGAATCATCTCACGGCAGAGATTACCACTCACACTATGGCAGGAAGTTCGAAGCGCCCCGCCACGGCTCTCTGGCCTACCTCCCGCGAAAGCGCGCTGCCCGTCACAGAGGAAAGGTCAAGAGGTCAGCATAGGACAATCTGGCCAAGGAAAAATCAGCACAGGCACTAACAGTGCGCCAACAGTTTCCCCAAGGATGACTCCAAGAAGCCCGTTCACCTCACTGCCGCCATGGGCTACAAGGCTGGCATGACCACAATCGTCCGCGACCTTGACCGTCCAGGCGCGAAGATGCACAAGAAGGAAGTTGTCGAGGCATGCACAGTTGTCGAGACACCTCCCATGATTGTCATCGGTGTTGTCGGTTACATCGAGACTCCCCGTGGTCTCCGCTCTCTCACCACCGTCTGGGCTGAGCATCTCAGCGACGAGATCAAGAGGCGCTTCTACAAGAACTGGTACAAGTCAAAGAAGAAGGCTTTCACAAAGTACCCCAAGAAGCACTCCGACAACTCTGGCGCATCCGTCACCCGCGAACTCGAGCGCATCAAGAAGTACTGCACAGTCGTCCGTGTGCTCGCTCACACTCAGATCTCCAAGACGCCTCTCAAGCAAAAGAAGGCTCACCTTATGGAGATCCAGGTCAACGGTGGCGCCATCTCCGACAAGGTCGACTTCGCCAAGGGTCTGTTCGAGAAGCCAGTTGAGATTGGCTCAATCTTTGAGCAGGATGAGGTGATTGACGCCATCGCCGTCACCAAGGGTCACGGTTACCAGGGTGTCACAAGCAGATGGGGTACAAAGAAGCTGCCTCGCAAGACGCACAAGGGTCTCCGCAAGATCGCTTGTATTGGTGCATGGCATCCGTCCCACGTCCAGTGGACTGTTGCCCGTGCCGGTCAGATGGGTTACCACCACCGAACGCAGACGAACCTTAAGGTCTACCGTGTTGGAAAGGGTGCCGACGAGGGCAACGCTGCCACCGAGTACGATGTCAGCAAGAAGCAGATCACTCCGTTAGTTTATTGCCCCTCACATTAAATGATTCACTTGCTAACTATTATCTAGTATGGGTGGCTTCGTGCGCTACGGTAGCGTCAACAACGACTTTCTTCTCATCAAGGGTGCCGTCCCAGGTGTCAAGAAGCGGGTCATCACACTACGCAAGTCCATGTTCGTCCACACATCGCGTCGTGCGCTTGAGAAGGTCGACCTCAAGTGGATCGACACCTCGTCCAAGTTCGGTCACGGTGCATACCAGACACCAGCGGAGAAGAGGCAATTTCTGGGCACTTTGAAAAAGGATCTAGTTGCACCATCTTCATAGAGGTTGGGAGTGTTTGGATGGGCTGCGGATGGTGATGATGTACTTTGAGCGTTTTCTACTGGTCTCGAACATGTCCTATGTCGCTAGCCACGTAGCAATGGCGGTGTAATGACACCAAAAATGATACCACTTTCATGATCAACAGTCCCATCACCTACTTTGCATCGTGCTGCCGTCATGCATCAAGCTTAATTGAGTTCGAATCGCGGTGTATCGGCTGTGTGCCTTCGTAAAAGCATGTCTTGGCCGAGACAAGAGGGCACAAGACAGCTTCCTGTGGTCAGTAGACAAAGGCAGCGGGAATGACAGCACCGATTTCAATTAGTGCCACAATGCTCACTTCACTATTTCGATTCGCACTGTGGCACTCGATTTTCAATATTGCAGCAATAAGATAAGCTACAGTGATCGCCTGTAACTGCTGCAACTGGCCGACTTTTCGTCATCTGGCCAAGTGCTTCCCCACACTCAATGGAGCCAGGCACACTTTGAGCACGCGATCGTTTTCTTTTTCAATGTGCGCACTGCCCGCCCAGCTGCCTGAGCTCGTCTTGCGATACCCTTACCTCGGAATTATTCAGCTTTATATGTCAGGCTCACTTGCGTCGTCCTGCTAGACAAGACAAGCAGATCTTTTCAGCATTGTTTGTCTCTCTGGAAACTGCAGTGATTGTCGTCCTCACATCTGAGTCCCCAGTCCAGACCACGGTCAACCACCAAACCTCAGGATCGCGACAATCACGCCAAATAGAAGCGTGGTTCCCGCGCCTTTCGTCCTTTTAAGCCTTTGATAGCCACATCCTCTACCTAGCGAATGATTTGGCCGCTCCGTAACCTCCACGATCCGAACCTTTCACACTTTGAGGTTTCACTTGGCAGCTTCTGTTCCTTTCTCGCCTCCGCAGATTCAAGCGCTGGAAGCTGAACATTTGAGAAAGAGACACTCCTACCGACCTCATGATATAGCTACTGTTCCCTCGACCTCTTCGTCTGCAAAGACGAGATTACATCAACTTGCATTTCAGACATGACAACCATACCTTCGGACCACGCATTCACCATGTCTGGAATCAATGAAATCATGGTTCTATCTCCTCCTGCCACGGAAGCCGAGTCGAAACTTCACATGAAGAAAACAGTACTGAAGTATATCATGGACAAATCCAAAAACAGCCGCAAGAGCTATAGAGTCATCGACTTCGACAAGCCAAAGCCTCGGCTTTACGAAACGAACTTTCATGCGGAGCTGCTATGGGGGGAAAACTGTGCCAGGATGTTGTTCCAGCACAAGATCTGCATGGGCAGCACTACATATCGTTCGGATCTAAAGAAGCTGGAGGCAGATCAGGAAGCTCTTTTGGTAGACCTTTCCATTCCCATGAGCCCCGCAGAAACTTGGAAGGGTATAAGAAGATTCACCATTCACACTGATTCATACAAGTCACGACTCGGCCTTGGGACTGAGCCAAGTATACCAAGAAGTGGTCCTTTTGAGCTCGCCAAGCCTGATACACGTGGGCATGCTGCAGGTCATCTGGCAAACTCTCGGTATAGTATGCAGCTAAGTCTCAACACCATGAAGAAAAAGAAAGTGGTGATCCCTTTTCCCGGCAAGACAGAAGGACTCCCTCGCAGCATTTGGCATGATAATGTTGATCAGCGTGGAATCTGTATGGGTCCGTACTGGCGTAGTAAGCTCTGTCACGTTACTTCGGTGGAGACTGGCTCGTCTTCCGATGTGGTGGAAGGACAGCACTCCACAGCGGAAGCTCTCCAACGACAATGCGACCTTCATCACGCCGCCACCAAAAGCTTCACTGATGAGGTACATCGCGTATTCGAGCTCCAATACGACGCTAACTGGCCTCTCTTCCGTGCGTTGGAGCAGCAACTCCAACGGCAACATCGTCGTCGTGAGGCGAAGGACTTTCTGAAAGTTGCTTCCCGAGCTGCCATGACAGAACCATCTACTGTCGCTGCAGCTCCGAGTATTGAGCCACCAATCACCAGCACGCAGACCCAAACAAGCTCGACTCGCGCGACTACGACGAACGGTCCCCACAATGCTGAAAGCAACGTCGTTCCCGTCATCTCTCGATCGCGCCCCATTGCCCCTCCCATCATCTATCGGCCCATCATCTCCCGTTCGCGCCCAGTTGCTCCTCCTCGATCTGCCGCAGGTCCTTCGGCCTCGTGCAGCGACGAAGCTGTCACGCGCGGTCGTCAATCCAAGCGGTCACGTGACCGGATGTCACCGCCTAGGAGTCAAAAAGACCCTCTCGCAGGATTCACAGGACCAACTGCTGAAGCCGCCCAGGCCGATTACAGGAGGAAGAAGAACCTCAAGTTTTGTGATTCTCCACCACCGAAGTATAAGATCTGGGAGGAGGAGAGCATGAGGACTGTGAGGAGAGAGATCTCGCCCTAATGGCTGGGAGTGGAATGGTGTGTTGTGTTGTGTTGTGTTGTATCTGCTGGCGGATGCGGATAATGCAGAGACAAGGAGACACGGTTCATGGACATGGCCATAATGCATCGGGAATTGGAAAAGGACATCAGGCATGGGAATGGGAATGGGAACGGGAAAACGGACATAGGTACAGGCATCGGAAAATGGACATACGGCACGGGACAACAGGAGGACAGGGACAACAGGAAATGGGAAGCTTCTGGCACTTCGAGCACCATCCAGCAGAGAATATCGCCGGCGCGCGAGCATTCGTTTCACTTTGGCGTTCCAAATCACCATGATACCCAATCACACTCTTTTGAGGAGGAACCATTGCTTTTAGATAGAACATAGACGTCTTTAGAGACAGATAGAGTCAGTCATTACAGAATACAAGAATACTACTGTCATAGGACAAAAGTTTGGAGGTATCTGGGAAAAGCGTCGTGGGGGTCTTGCTCAGAGTTGTGTCCTAGTACAGTAGGGTCATACAGATCAAGGGTGCTAGTACATTGACCTCCTGACACTCTGCCTTTACTGCACAGGGCGTATCGACCCACCACTGCACGACCTGACACCCATCGACGCAGTAGTATCTTGACCAGCGAGACTCCTGAATTTGGAACTGGAGATTCGCAATTCTTCATGCTCCTACTGGCAGACATCACTTCATCAATTCAAGGCGCTTCCAACGACAGAATTCAGGCACTAACGTCCATACCCAACTTGTCGCGATCACGCCAGCACGCCTTGACATCGCCTACTTCCACGCGATCTACGTCGTCCTCCGTCAACAGTACCGGCTCCACACACCTCGCCTTCCCGTTCGCGAGCTGGAATACTAAGACGGCACCTTCCTCCTCGTCGAAATAGAGGGACGATGGCCGCAGCCGACTGCTGATGGGCTATGGTATCCCTCACAAGTTAGTCAATTTTAGACACCCATGTAGCCATGGCGGTCGCCATCACCATCACTGTCCGCGGCGGTATTCACAGGATCACTACTCGCAACATCACTTCCGCC
>Ga0058698_10000472_pt1 | contig 22401 bp, 24 predicted proteins | sample AgamicAsSfe_FD_67288 | JGI IMG/M metagenome (GOLD analysis project Ga0058698, IMG submission 67288) | Agave microbial communities from Guanajuato, Mexico - As.Sf.e | ecosystem: Host-associated > Plants > Phyllosphere > Phylloplane/Leaf | place: Guanajuato, Mexico | collected 2012-05-30
CTACCAATATCCTACAGCGAGCATCCGCCCCACATCACCAGCCGTCGCAACCTCAATCATCAACGTCAACATCATGAAAGTCAACTTAGGAACACCGACTGATACCGGGACCGATGCCGATGCCGATAAGAAGTGCTATCACAAGGATCCCCCGTTCACAATGACACAGCGTCCCCTTCATCATGACTTTGCCAGGTCCACCCAGCCCCTCGCGTAGCTTCAATAAGGTTTTCTCATACCATTCCCATCGCATACCCCTACTCCGCGAAAATATGGGGAAACAACTGAGTGGCAACGCGCCATCCCATTGAGTTCAAGATATTAGGACTAGGATCGAGGATCATTATCTCTAAAGAGAGACGCAACGCGGCATCATTGAGATCTTAGCGCCATTTCACATATAGCACCACATGTGGAGTCGCGCGCAAAATGTCGGATTGATATACCGGTGCCAATGGTTGCCAAATGAATTTACCTTGATGGCGGAGATGAAATTTTGTAGGACTACTTGACTTTTCGTGCTCGATTGGGGCTGTTCATTGGGCGAAGGATGCCGATGTCCCACCGTGCTCGGAGGTTAGGTGCTATGGCGTGTCCTGAAAGATTGAATATTTGAGATCATTCTACTTTCGCGGGCTGATGACTGCGATAGCCGTTAGATTCTAGGTCTGCTCCGCAGGCGGATGATGGGCAGAAGGGATGGCGGAGGTGTGCTCGGAGATGATGCTCAGCATATTGCGCAATCATAGGGTAAGCCAATTTGAATGTCGCTGGGCATGAATTTGTTGTCTTAAGCGGACTTGAATTCGTCCGATGGTGTTCATTTCGAGAATATCCCACGTAACGCACAATGTCCGTCGACACGGCTATACAGAGTCTCGAATTCAATAGCATGTGTAACACGCTATCTGGTCCCAAAGCCAGCCACTCGGGTTTCGTTCCTCGAGGCAGGGATCAGGTGGCTTTGCCATTGCGGCATGGAGCGTCATCAGGATCGTTCACGTCGACTAAGACTGTGCCGTATGAACTGTTGGAAATCCCTTCCTCTACACATCCCAGTATGACCCCAAACGTGCTTGAACGGACTGATGCAGTAATCTGAGCGAGCAGAGTACGCGGTATACGTATGGCTGTAGAGATTGATGCGACTACGTTATGCGCGCGTAGGGCGGCTAGTGAAACAGCTGCTTATGGCTATCAACTCCTAGGAGGGAGATTTTTGCGTGGTTGTAACTTATGTATGGAGTCTGGACGGTACCTGGGCGTTAGTATGTGTAACCATCCTAGTCTGTGTGAAGAGACGAATAGTTTGCAAAAGTCTTTGGTCAGCTTCGATCATCCTTCGTGCATCGACGTAGGAGTCTGCCAATCTTGTTCGATTATTTATTCAATCCAAGCAGCAATGGAACTTTCGTGATCCTATGTCGCTTTAGGCCTTGTTGTCCCTTCATCTAGAGACCTACTTCTGGAGCTCCAATAAGCCCTTGCTCTGCAAGTACTCGACAATCTCCTTGACGCTGTCCTCAACACTCTTCTGGTCACTCCTGATGTGAATCTCGGCGTTCTCAGGTGCCTCGTAGGGCGAGCTGATACCTGTGAATTCCGGGATCTTGCCTTCCCTTGCCATCTTGTACAGACCCTTGGGGTCACGCGCCTCAGCGACTTCGAGCGGCAAGTCAACGAAGACCTCGACAAAAGCCAAGGGAGAGTCTGAGCCGGTGGTTACAGCGTGCAGTTCGCGCGCCTGCTTGCGGTCGGCCTTGAAGGGAGAGATGAAGGATGTGATGGCGATTGTGGACGAGTCAGCGAAGAGCTTTGCGACCTGTAAAGGGATATGTCAGCTGGCAAACTCTCTCGCAGGCGTATTCTGCGCAAAATGTCGTACCTCAGCAATTCTTCGAATGTTCTCGTTTCGGTCCTTCTCGCTGAACCCAAGGTCCTTGTTCAGTCCGAATCGGACATTGTCGCCATCAAGACGGTATGCCGCGAATCCAAGATGGAGGAGATGCTGCTCCAGTGCTGTCGCAATGGTCGACTTGCCAGATGCAGATAGTCCAGTGAACCAGATGGTGAAGCCCTTCTGCTTGCGGTATGTGTTGCGCTCGTCGCGCGAGAGCGATGGGTGCCATGTGATGTTGCTGTTCAGATTGTCAGTTCGTGTTTTCTGTGTTGCGCGTTGACGCGGGGTAGGTATAGTGGGGCTCACGTTGACATTTTGAAAGCTGTGATGGAGGTTCAGAACTGGTGAGGAAGACAAGGAAGTGAGAGAAAATAAAGTCTAATGAGGTTTGCTGTAGAGTAAAGGTATCTTATGCCGACAATTGACGGGTGAACGGACGACCAGTATTTCAAACGCGATCTCTAGGCTGTTGAGAAACATCGAATTCTTTTAGCGTTAATGACGCGATACAGGTCCACTCATGAGCGGGTAAGGCTGAGAGCGGAAAACATTCCTCACACAAGACATGAGACTATGTCTAGATAGGTAGGACTAATGCGATGCTTCCATGGGGCCCACTCAATCACTTTCAGGTACAGCCAGTGGCCATGAAGAAACAAGGAAAAGTTACCGCGAAGTGCATAGAAGCTTGTTCCATTTGAGCTGTACCCAGTAACTTGAGTCCACGATGATAGTCTGCCCTGAAGACATACACGGTATCTCGTTTCACAGTATGTTGATGTAAAGTACTGCGTATACCTTCAGGTAACTTCTCTGGCCAACCTACAACGCATCAAAACCGAGCATCTTCGTGCTTGCTCAAAAGTACCCGTTTCCCCCAAAGCTCGCAGCCCTCGCTCTTTGTCTCTTTTCCCTTGCTCTTCCATCATCCTCGAACCCGTAAGCAGTCTGTACATCCCCTCTGCTCCCGCTCTTCTTCAAACCCCCACTTGGTGGAACAGGATCAAAAGGCTTCCTCCTCCTCACAAGCTGGTATCCCCTATCCAACTCCACCTCAATCGCACACCTGATCTTGAGCGCTGTGACTGCCGGCCAAACACTCCGTTCTCCCTTCAATATCCAATAGTCAATCGCCTCTTTCGTGGGATTCTCGAGCAGCTTGAAGAAGTCGCTTGGAGTAAGTTCAGGCACCAGCGTGAGACTTGGGCCTGGAATGTTTTCGTCCAAGAGGAAACGACGGATGGAAGGGGGCAGTAGGCCCAACTCGTCGAGTTGTTGCAACCTATGCTGAATCTCTAGAACTACCAGACGCAGGATCGGCATGCTCAGTCGCCAGCGGCCATCTTGTTTGGGGTTAGGATGATGTGAGTCTGAGCGTAGGAAAGGTGCGAGGTAGGGCCTGGCTTGCGAGACGATGAAGTGGTTTACGTTGAAGAGCTCGCCGATGCGATGAAGGGGGGACTCGCGGTCTCGGTACGAGGCGTGTGTGTAGGGACGGAAAGTGGTTTTTGAAGCTGGAGACCAAGGGACAATATTGCCTTCATCGTCCTTGCACATCATTGTTACGGAATGGTAGAGGGTCGAGGAGGCTGTGGCGTTGGAGGCAAGAGCTGCAGACCAGACAAGCTAGGAAAGTTATTCTCTGCTTGTACACATGGAGAGGGCTAAGTACTTACGACATTAGGAGCGGTTAGGTAGTTCAGAAGGTTCGGTATTCCTCCACCACTAGCTGTCGTTACGGTGATATTCAGCACTCTTTTCGTCCTCGTATAAGCCTCTTCAAACGTCAAGTCTCCCACGTTTGCCCTCAGGACATTTTCCAGGACTCCAACATCAAGAAAGTGCCCTTCTTTCCACCATCGCCTCAAGCGGCGTATCAGTGTGCCTATCCAAGCGGTTCCTCCAGCGCCCTTCCTGTAGGGACGGTTTGTGAATGCCGTCAAGTCAATCGTGTTGCCTGTCAGGAACTCCAATAGCTCATCTTCGGTATGCACACCCACCAGTGCCGCTATCAAAGCACCCGTAGCAGTCCCAGCTATGATTCTAGGTAGTAACCCACGCAGATGGAGCGCTTTTACTACACCAAGATGACACATGCCGAAGACCTGTCCACCCTGCAGCACCAACACAGATCTACCAAACGCTTGCCTTGTGTCATGGAGAACATCCAATTTTGCCTGGTTTGTTAAGCCAGTATCCGAGTTTCGCGACGTAGGGTATTGGGTGAGGTTCTCGATGGCGTATGCGACTTGCGTGACATAGTCTTCGATCAATAGCTTCGTGCCGGCGTATGCGCGATTGTACAGGTTCGGCGCTGTTATGTTGCCGAGATTGCGTACGAGCCCGCTGCGAAGAAGGTTGATAAGCCCAAGGATGTCATTGTCCTCTTGAGCTTCGTAGATGGCGGAGAGACGTTGATGGATAAGGCGATGGTCGTAGTCTTTGCTTATGGCGGTCTGTCGCCTATGCAGTCGTTATCAGCAATTTTCCGGTGCGAGTATTTCCACTTAGAATTGAACGGCAAGTCTGCTTACCACATGTCGTAGTCGAGCACTTCATCGAGCTTATACGCAGCCGCCTCCCATTCCTCGAATAGCCGCGCATCACCGATAGCTTCCAGAAGTAGATCTCTCTGGCTCTTCTGCACCCACCACGCGTATAGTTTCTTCAACATATCAGCATTCTATCCGAAGATGTAGTAATTGACCCAGAATGGCCATTCAGTAGCAAAGGGAAGCTGACGCACTCGTTGCCAAAAGAAAGCCACGTCGAAGAAGCACAGGAGGAAACTCCACAGCGCTCCCGACACGACGTTCAGCGCTTCACTCATGGCGTAGAGCTATTTCGGATAGTGATCGGCTGATAGCGCCGCTGTGTCAATAGTCGCATGTTCATTCGTCGCGTTTGCGGAGATGTAGTGCCGTTGAGCATGTGGGAACGCTTGTCGGACTTGACGCGGACTTTCACATGCAAGTCAGCTGCAGACGTCAGGATGTGGCTGACTCGGACACTAGCCACGTGGCGTTAGTGCCCAACCACCGTGCGGGGCATTACGAGAGTATGTAATGCTTGACTTGACATTGCATCCTCCTTTGAGATTCTAGACAATATTTAAAGATGCCTGGTTCGTCTCTATGGCTGCTTCCGCCAGCAGACCATCCCCTTAACGAAGTCCTTCCTCGCCTTATCGACAAAACATCTAAACAGTTCAACTCACCCCACCGCTTCCTTCCTCATGTGACTCTGACTTCAGAGATATCGCCGTCCAAGTATGGATCGGATCCTCAGGCCTGGCTTGAATCACTCGATCTACCATCTGGACAGAGCATACAGATCAAATTCGAACGTCTAGGCAGCGAAGATGTCTTCTTCCGGAAGTTGTACATCAAGTGTGCGAAGGCTGCAGGGATCAAACAACTAGCACAACAGTGTAGAAGCCACGTCAATGGGTTTGAAGATGAAACAAACTCGAAGACTTGGGCTGAAGAGCAATACATGCCACATCTTAGCTTGATGTAGTAGGTCTATCAAACTCCAACACGTGTCAATGCTGACTGTCACAGCCACGACTGTAGCCAGGTCGACGAAACCGGGTTAGCATCAGTTGATACGCTTGAAGTCAACTTTGAAGAGAGAGGAGAATTAGGTGGTTGGTCAGGCGGAAGGGTGGTGCTTGTACCCACTGACAGATCAATTCTTCAGTGGCAGCCTATAGGTGAAAGGACACTTTAACATCATGAATCATGGAACAATGAAGGACATTATTTTGAAGGTTGTAGTGATTACTTCATTACTAGGCTAATTATACAATGTCATAGGAAAGCTTTCCTTGGTATCTCGCATGCAGTCGTCGTGATTGTGCGTAGTGAAATGCATCTATTTCATGAAACCGGCCTTGCCGTCACCATCGGCGTCAACCTCTGTGGAAATGGTTAGTAGATGTCAACAAATAGTAATGTGAACATGACACTTACTAGGGTTGAGCTTGTCCATCAGCGAAGGCTTGTGTTGACCTATTTCTTGTTGGCCTCATGTTCAGATTCTAGTTTTCGCGCTTCCTCTTCGGATGCTTGGGAGTGGGGGATGGCCTTTGAGCGGTCCTCGGTAAGGGCCTTGGGCAAGCTGCCATCCTCGTTGGGACGGTGCTCCATATGGCCCTTGTCGGTACCGCCCACGACGTGTCCACTGGGGTCTTTCGTACCTGTAGCACCGTGGTTGCCTGGTCTGAATTAGTATAATGTTTCCTGCTTGTGTTGAGAAGAATTACTTACCGCTGCGTGCAGGGTCCCTGAGATCCTGGCTATCGATCTTGCCGTCGTGGTTGCGGTCACCAACACCGCTGCCAACAACTCCTCCCTGGGTGGAAGAGCCGGTCAGGTTGCCCTGGCCGGCAACGCCACGGTCAGTGTGGGAGGTGTTGGAGTGGCTACCAGTCAAGTCCTTGGCGCTGACCTTGCCGTCGTTGTTGCGGTCAAGGGGGTTGTGTGTACCGGTAGTAGTAGAGTTGTGAGTAAGACCTCCCTCCCTCAGGCCAGCATCGCTGTGGTGGTTGGGGGTAGCGTCATAGTCGCCGTGACGGGCGTGCTCGTGGCCGTGGGAAGTGGTCTTGTGGGCGAGACCTGCAGCAGCGCCGATGCCACCAGCGCCACCGATGTTCTTCGGGACACCCTCAAACTCGTCGTAGCGCTCCTCGCGGCCGGTGAGAGCACCGCCCTTGGCCTTGAACTGCTCCATGGTCATGGCTGGGAGAGCAGTAGTCTCATGGTGGGTAGCCTTGTTATGGTGAACCTCATGGATGGGGACGGTGGTGTGGACAACGTTGGGCTGGATGGTCTCCTTCTGAACAACGGGCTGGATAGTCTCGTGGATGTGCTAAATGACGTCAGTGTTTGGTGGGGTATTGACGTGTTGCTGTTCAACTTACGTGGTGGACGTGCTCTCCGCCAACAGTAGGGGCAACACTCTGGCTGTGGGTGGTGTCCTCAATGCGGCGCTCGTCAGCAAAGCGAGCCTGGTCGTCGATCAAGGCCCTCTTAGTGGCATCGGCATCGCGGTGGTCAAACTCGCGGTGCTGAACAGCACCGAGCTTAGCAGTGTGTTGCTCTGGCAGGACCTCACGGTCGTGGACGGGCTGGACAGTGCGGTGGTAGTGGTCCTGGTGAACCTCCTTGTCAATGGCAGTGTTGATCTCCTCGTGTACGTGAGGCTTGATGACCTCGTGCTGAACAGCGGGGGCAACTGCCTCGTGGACAGTGGTGTCGTGGTGACCGGAGCGGCCCATGAAGTCGGTGATAGCTGCCTTGGCCTTGTCCATTTTGATTATTGTGTAGTGGTTGTTTGTTGGGTGGTAGTTTTGGTGTGGGTGGTGGATTGGTTGTTGGTGAGGTGTGGAAGAGTTGTGGTAGGTGTGATGATGATGCTCTCAAGGCGCTGCTTCACTGCCTTCTTATACAGAGAGGACGCTAGTAGGACAAATGCACGTCGACGTAATGGAGGAGTTCTGTTCCAGGTAACGTCGGCAGGTGCTGACTGCGTTCCTTGTTCACAGGGCAGGAAGCCATCATCGTGGGGCAGCAACAGTGGATTGAAGCTATCTGAGTCTCGATCGATGCTCCCAGGAGAGTCGATTGGTTGGCCGGGAGCGCGCCACAAACACCTGATGTACGTCAGGGACATTAGCTCAGTGGGTAGCGCTTAACATGGCGCCCCATGCTGGTACGCTTGACAATGCATACTGGCACTATGATGCAGCCGGTGCTGTCGTTCCACGCCTACCGCAGCCTAGTTGGTATGATGTAGTCATGCTGCGTGTCCAAACAGGAATTGGGCATCACGAAGGATTCAAAGCGTCGCAACACTCTCTGGGTGAACTTCTCAAAATGTTCAAGTGCTGGACCAATCTGGAGAGGAGCGACCCGACATCTAAGTGATCGGAGGGATCGGCGCTAGGGTCGTGCTCCTGCCATTCGGTGACACCGGGTCCGTGCAGCTTCCCGCGAACAGCTTCAGCACATCTCAGGAATCACACAATGCTGTTTTCTTCATCAACAACTCCATCAACCCCCGTCACACCCAAGTCTGCGCCTCCAGATGTCTCGGAAGTCCCGGTGGCCTGGCTGCGACTAGGAGCATGCTAGCAAGATCGCCATTGTTTTGGTACGCTAAGTTGATCAACAGTGGAGCCGCCCGCGACCAGACTCCCCCTCCCTGTCGTCATGCCGCTCTGATCTCCACTGTGACATACCGATGCGGCAATGAATGCAGTTTGCTTTTATCATGCATGCCTCCGGTACTCCGAATAACCAGCCGTACGCTGCGAAACACAAGTACCGCGGAATACGTCATGCTGAGTCGCCACTCGTGCCGTTGTCGTGAACCAACTGCATCAAAATATGCCACCAGCTCGAGTAGACTCAGTCGAGTAGAGAGAAAGAGAGCTTTACGAGAGGATCAAGTCTAGACCGCTCCGCGGACGCCGCGAACACGGGGCGAGAGCACTCCAAAGTTGCCGTGTGTAAGACTCAAGGCACTGGCTCCGTCGTCTGTGACACGGCATCAGCGAAGCTATTATTTCTCGCGGACCGTTTGCTCAAATGTCCAGACTCCAGAAGCTCCAAATATGCATCCTAGCTAGTTGTATGCACACTCTCCAGGCTTCGGCTTCGTTCCTGCCGGACGGTGCTGAAGGTTTCGTTTGCCTGCAGGTGCTGTGAGGTCATTCACCCTTACTTTTGTCACCGTGCTTCGTGAAATCAGACAATAGATCGGCGTCGCACCTAGCTTTCACCTGCGTTTGTCACTCCTCTGCATTTTGAACCGCCGACATGAAAGAAAAAATCGAAGAGAAGCTCAAGTCCGTTCTCCATAGGAGAAAGAAGTCTACGCCCACGCAATCCCCTCGAGCCTCGTACGAACAGTCCGAGGAGACTAGTCCGCGCACCCAGCAGCACCCAGCATCACCGCGCAGCCGTCTCCAGCAAGATTCCGCAATCGCAAACGATGCTTTTCACTCGGACACGAGGAGTCAACCACGGGACTCTGCCTACCACGACGGACGAGCGAGTCATGCGGCAGCAGCTCCGAACACGGACCTCAATGGATCCATTGCGGATGATTACAGATCTTACCTTCCAGCTTTAGCTTCTGAAGAAGACCCAATGGCCGAGGCAGACGTACCAGACAGACATCTTCGATATAGACCATCGACTGATGCGGGGCGGTTGAAGCCTCTTCCCGACACACCAAGTACGCCAGAGAAAACAGTCAGAATATTGTGACAAAACATTGACGTAGTAGCAGATTCTTCAAGTCATCATCGCGTCGATCGCTCCAAACACCTGATCGATAGTACTGGCCCTGGCAGCACAATACGCGCAGTACCGTCTGAACCCTCCAGACACCAAGTCAGCAACGCCGGCTTTAACGATAGCCTTCGATCGCACAGAGAGAGTTCTCCATATGAGAACCATGGCCTGATGAAGAGTGGTCATCCGGTGGGAGGGTCTGCCGAGGATGATGCGCTGGCTGTGAAGCCTGTTCCAGGTCTTGCAATTACGAAGGACCAACATGGCATGGACGGTAGTCATGACTGGAAGACGAAGCAGAAAGCTATGCTTGAAGGCGTTGTGAATCTGAAAGATACTGTGGATACGGATAAAGATGTCACCGTCGCCCCAGGTAAGCTCCGTCCCACTCAATGGTTGCGATATGTCTAACAGACCGATAGCCGTTGTACACGAAGTTATCAAGCCACATGAGCACGAGGTTATACAGCAGCGCATCCACCGCGAGATCCACAACTATACATACTACCACCGGCTACAGCCGGTTCTTCAGACCGAGGTCCTCCCCCCTCGTCACTTCATTCCCAATCCTGATGGAGAGGGCTTGATCGAGATTTCTGCCGACGAGTTGCCAAATCGTACTGGTAAGAACAGATGGTGGGACATAGTCCAGAAGGAGCCAGTCCTTCCAGCAACTCCATTCGAATGGCGCACGGAGCCGCAGATTATTGAGGGAAAGCCGTACATAACCGAAGAGGGCTTCGAACGTAGGGAGACGACTATCATCTATCCACCAAAGCTGGCAGATATGTCGCGCTATCAAGGACTGGTTCAGCCAGTGCATTTCGATCACAAAACTGGAGAGCGATGGTTGGGAGAAGTAACGACGGTTGAGAAGTTGAACCGGGAGCTGGAGCGTACAGAGGACGAGGATTTCATGACCATGAAGGACATTACTGCAGATTTGCCGAAAGTTTCATCAAGTCCCTCTGTCAAGCGGAAGCCTGTCGGTCGCGACTCTCTCTAGCGATTCACTCGCTATCGGTTATCAAGCATGCATCAGTTCAGCGAAGGCGCCATCGGGGGAGGTGGGTTTCATAAACTGTACCTCTAACATGTATATCTAGGGTCCAGTGACCACATTATGACTAATTCGTAATCTGCTTTTCCTCATGACCAAACCCCTACTTCTTGAATGCCCCATCTCTTCACGAAGTGGCCATTTGGCCGTCACCAGCTCGCCGAGATCGTGCAACTACATTGCGTCGTGCCTTCCTTTCTCTATCCGTAACCACTGAAGTGTCCGGAGCACCGTAATGAACACCAAACACGCCCTCAGAATCATCAAATCATCGCCCGAGCACGATGCGCACCACAAGTTTCAATCCTTAGGTCGGTTGTTACAACGGAACCTCGACTCATGGGCTACGAACCGCATGCTCTCAAAGTAGCCACTCACAGCTCTGGATCCCAAGATAACTTCAAAGCTCTTAAGCACCTGCTGCCCCGACTGTTGTCATAGTATTTGCGCCTATGCATGTTTTCAACTTCTCAAGTACTTGTCGCGACCCGCCTGCAGAATGCAAAAGTTTCGCTGTCGCGATGTCCAGTATCGCAATGTCGCACCGTTCCCCGAGTTAGCATACGGCCGGTCGCCCGACGATCCGTACTGCAGAAGCGCAGGATATATGAACAAGCCAGAAAGTGATGGCAGACGCGATGTTCCTGGTTGCCTGTCCGGTATACGTAATCCCAAGCTTTGTGGATTTCTTGGTCGCGGTATTTCGAACGTGTAGGATGATGGGAGGAAGTCTCTATACGCTGCTTTACTATGCGCGACTCGCACTCACAGATCAGCAAAGCATGGTATCTGCCAACCGTCCTCCATAATAACCTTACTGTCAACACATCGGTGTAGGAAGGTCTGCAGATGGAAAGCTATCGTCCTGTGTAGTTCGGGGAGGCGAAGCATGAGCAAGGACTTCCCGCCAAGAGTCAGCGACAGCGTGGGGTGCGTTATTTCTACATCCACCGGTAAGCTGAAGCTTGCTTGGCAGAGGTATCATGACTTATGTCTTAAATGAAGAAAGAGGCTGGCTCAAGCGACCTAAGGCTGACAACCTGACAGCCAACACGCTATCTCGTGGCGCTGTAGCGTCACATCGCAGCATTTCAGCATTACATCGTCATTCCCCATAGGCAAGGAAAGCGACACACGAGTTTACGTATCTACCAAGCAAGAGTCTCGATTTACGGCACGCAGCTTCTAGTCCTTTTCGATGCAGCGGGGGGGCTGTCAAGTGAGGACTAGAAGTTGGCTTGGGTCCGAGCTAGTGGCCGCCTCCGAAGTATAGACAAGCCTCTGGCATACAGCGGAGGCAAGGAAGCAAGCCTGGAGCCAACCCACCAGCCTAGAAACGCCAAGGTAGCTTCAGCCGTTCGAAAAACAACGCGGGCTCGGTCATTGGAGAACAATCGCAGGCCAAGATACACTCAAGAGATGGAGGGGTTTTGTCCCACAAAACTGGTGAGAAGGATTCGGAGAAGCCGACAGGGAAGACGATGTGGCCCGATAGCAAGAATTGCGCGAGCTGGACATGCGAAAGAGCCTGCTAGATGCATCATACGAAGCATTCACGGTCTCGAGAGTACAGTGGGCTGCGCCAGCGCTGATTGTGTACGCAGGACCCCGCATGGGGGCTCTCCTAACCAACAATGTCCAGCTAGCGATGCCGGGTACCTCGACCCCTGCACCAAAAACGTCGTTATCGGGTCTTTTGCCCAACACGCGGCGCACGAGACAAGGATTCACCAGCCCTGAATATTCCCCCAGATGAACAGCCGTTTGGCCAGTGAAGGACAGAGGAAATGTGAATATGCCTGGCGCAGCCCCACCATGGCAAACGCCAAATCGCTCATCTGCAATTCGCCCTCCACTAACATTCAGCCCAAACCTCAAAGAAGCGGGATAGTTGCGAATGCCCAGTCAGCCTAGCGCGATCTACAGCGTTCACCACGAGGAATCCGCCTATGCAGGGTTTCCACTTGCTCACGCTAGAGTAACTGAGAGGTATTTAACAGCCCGCTCCGCAACTCCGTTTGTTATCTCGCACGACGACGATCAGCCTTGCTTACAACCCATAAGAACACAGCCCCATATCCTGATTCTTGGTACATGGCTTTCGTAGTGCAGTATTTTGCTCTACTTCTCAAAACCATACTCTGAAGTCTAGCTTTGAGGTTTACGACTTTGAACTACAATGACCTCGTACGGCAAGGACTTTGAAACTGGCGGTGGGCCTTACGAGGTGAAGAACCCAGGTTACGTTGCCGCCGATGAAGAGAAGAACCACTACGATGACGGCCCTCGCCGCCCTAGTGCAGTCGGGTCTGTGAGAGCAATTACCGACCAGACGCACCGAAAGCTCAAGAGCAGACATATCCAGCTTATCGGTATTGGAGGAACTATTGGCACAGCTCTATATGTGCAGATTGGTCGAGGTTTGATGAATGGAGGTCCTGGAAGTCTGTTCCTTGCATTCTCGCTATGGTATGCAATCTCAATCGCGTTGTCTACGGCGACGAGCTAGTGCTAATATTGTACAGGTGTACTGTCATTCTAGCTGTGACGCTCAGTGAGACTCTCCATCTCCCAATTTCCAAAGCGACAAGTCCTTCCCATAGCGACAAAGCCCAAGCACTTTATCCAATATCCCAAAGCACCCTTCTTTACCGCTCGCGCTAAGATGCCGAGCTACAGCTAATGCAATTCCACAGGTATCGCAGAGATGGTTACTTTTCTCCCCATATCCTCGCCCTTCATTCGATTTGCTGGAAGATTCGTGGACGATGCGTTTGGATTCGCTGCTGGCTGGAACTTCTTCGTTTTCGAAGCTGCTCTCGTGCCTTTTGAAATCGTGGCTTGCAATGTCATTATCGGGTTCTGGTCTGATGTAGTGCCCACAGGCGCCATCATCGCCATCGTGCTCGTGCTCTACGCGTACGTCGACGACTCCATTTCTACAATCCGACTTTTGCATGCTTTTGGCGCCTGCTTCAGAGTAACTGTGAAGCATTGTGCTCAGCTTTTGCCCTCTAGTAGTTCTCTAGGCAATGCAATTGAACCAAGTACTGACAAAATTCTAGTGTAATCAACATGATGGCCGTCAAATGGTACGGTGAGACGGAGTTCTGGGCCGCCATCGGTAAAGTGCTTCTTATCATCGGCCTGCTCATCTTTACCTTCATCTCCATGTTGGGAGGCAACCCTGAGAAAGACCGCTACGGATTCCGCTACTGGAAGAACCCGGGGAGTTTCACAGAACTTTACTACGAAGGCCAGCTCGGTCGCTTCCTAGGCTTCCTCCAGTGCCTGATCCAGGCTTCTTTCACAATTGCCGGACCCGATTATGTCTCTATGGCTGCAGGAGAGACAGAGAACCCACGCAAAGTCATGCCTCGCGCTTACAACGCCGTCTTCTACCGTTTGACCACTTTCTTCGTACTCGGCTCGCTAGCCGTGGGTATCAACGTGCCTTTCAACGACCCAGAGTTGATTGGCGCCTTCCGTGACGGCAAGCCAGGTGCGGCAGCTTCACCCTACGTCATCGCCATGAACCGACTCCGTATCGAAGGCCTACCTCACGTTGTCAATGCTGGTGTCCTCGCCTCCGCCTTCTCCGCCGGAAACTCCTACGTCTACTGCGCATCTCGTTCCCTTTTCGGTCTTGCTTTGGAAGGAAAGGCACCTAAATTTCTTACAAAGTGCACAAAGCAAGGTGTGCCTTTCTACTGTGTCCTCTTCGTCCTCATGATTGCCCTCCTTTCATTCCTTCAGCTTGGCCAAAACTCTGCTGTTGTGTTAAACTGGTTCGTCAGCTTGGTAACGGCGTCCCAGCTTATCAACTTCAGCGTCATGTGCTTTACCTTCCTGAAGTTCTACAAGGCGTGTAAGGTACAGGGTTTGGATCGAGACACACTGCCATACAAAGGTATGGCACAGCCTTACGCGGCATGGTATGGCCTCGTCACGACTTTCGTTATGACGTTCGTTGGAGGTTAGTTATCCACACAAGAAGTGCATGTGAGACATAGACTAATGCTTACACCCACATCTAGGTTATACTGTGTTTTTGAAGGGAATGTGGGATGTACCTTCGTTCCTGTTCTCGTACTTGATGTAAGTATTCACCTTCGTGGCTGTCTCCACCATCAATATGGCGAAGTGCTGATCTATGGGACAGGGTGTTCGCGTTTCCCGTCCTCTTCATATTCTGGAAGCTTCTTAAGAGAACAAAGTGGATTCCAGCACACGAAGCGGATCTTGTGACTGATCTCGCCGAGATCGAAGAGTACCATCGTACGTTTGTGGAGAAGCCAGAGACCAATGCTTTCAACCGTGTTTTGGACAAGTTGTTCGGATAGGCTCCTGCGGCGGATGATACAGCTGCTGTTGGGGTCGGAGAAGCCCCTACTTGTTGGCTCGCTCTTGAGACCATATGTCTCTCTTTTTGGAGCCATACATGTGCCCGTTAGGGTAGCACACATGAGACTTATGAAAATGTATGAGATTCATGACAATAACGAATACGATGGGTCCTGGAGAAGCCTATCCCTTCTCAATGAACCTAGAGAGTGTACATGATGAAATGATGACAAGCCAAACAACAAAGTAACAGTGTATAGATTTAGGGTATGGTCTAATGTTCGGGGTGCATCCTATCATTAAAAGACAAGCATCCTTGTACCCAAACAGCCTAGAGAAACTCGCAACCAAGGGTATCAAGTATATTCTCAAAGTAATTTCCCAACACAGCAGCGACGAACTCAAGATCTGTTAATGACGGCAAACAACTCAGAACAAAAACGTGGGTATGTCATCCAACTTTGCAGCTTTCCGCTTCCTCTCTTTCTCATCTTTCTCCCGCTGGGCTTTTCGTTTTGCAAGACGATCCGTGGTTTCCTTGCTGACACCGCCACTATCATTACTGCTGTGATTCCTGATAGGTACGTCTTCGTCGAACGAAATAGTCGATCGTCTCACTTTAGCGTCGCCTCTATCGTTGAGAGGAGCAGGTGGCTGTGAGTGTCCGCTAAGAGATGGTGAGCGCGATGTATTTTGTGTCTTAGCAGGCTGCTCTAGCAAAGACTGTGACGATGCTTTACTCTTCTTCGGATCCCAGTCATCAAGCATATCGAAGGGCGTTGCGCGACCCAATCTTGAGCGAGGTTTTGCTACGGCTTTAGGTGGCGCAGGCTTAGCGAAGGTAGGGTTGGATGGCCTCGGATCAGGCGAGGCAGAATCTTGCCCTCCCACTATGCTGCCCCTTCGGGCTAGGGTTGGCGTGGTGGTGGCTCTGCATGGTGGCTTAGCTGAGAGGCGCGGTGCATTCAAATCATCGCTGTCGTTATCGCTATCTTGTGCTGCAAATGTCCCGGGTGTTCCTTTACATGCGACCGTAGCATTGTTCGATAAGGACCTAAATGTAGACACAAGGTTGCTTCGACTAGATGGCATGGTCTGCTCTTCCTTGTTGTCCTCTTCTTCTCCCTTGGACGCAAACACATCACGAATGGCCTTCTTCTGCTTCAATTCTTGAACCCTGGCCTTCTCTTTCATAGCGCCAGTAGTCGACCTTTTTGCATTCGCAACAACTGGTCTTGCAATGTCGGCCGCTTCTTTTTTCTTCTCTTCGATGGTCGCTTTGAGCCTCTCGTATTCGGCGATATGCAAGTGTCGCGTGAATAGCTTTGCCGTCTCCAGAAACTCATCTTCGACCATCATCCATTCATCGTCGCGCAAATCGAACTTAGATGCAGCTCTATGCATGCCTTCCACAAATGGCTGCTCGAGGTCGTTAACTGGAGGCGGAGACGATGAGCCTTCACGTTTCTTACGCAGTGCGTCTTTGGCCCTGGCTTTAGTTCGGGGCGTTGATGGTTCTGCTGGAAGCCCGGGAAGGTCGTCGTCCGACTCATCTGATCTTCCTGTTCTGCTTGCCAGAACCGTGTCGTCGAAGAAACCGTCATCTGTATCAGTCGCATTGTGTGACTTTGTCGTTTGCTGCGATGATGCTGGTTTGATTTGTGCCCGACTTCCGCCACTCTTCTTCGCCCAAGGTAGTTGACGCGGCATGGTGCCTGGAAGATTGATCAATCAGCCGTGTATTGGCGGAATTTGAGGGTGTAGGGAGCGATTAGAACACGACATAATGTTCGAGAAACACTAGAGCAACACAGAATGGTATCGCTCCGCAAAAGCTGCTAAAGTGATTGAGAAGCGCGTGCACGCAAGTGAATTGTTCACGATCGCCTGGCCACGTGCAATGACGCGCTTGTGCCTACCGGTTCCGCCAGGCAGACCCACTCCAGGGTTCGCTTGGGCTTGCGCCCTTCCGATCTAAACGTGACTGCTACTGTGTTCTCCGTCTTCAATTCAGGAGACACGTTTCACTTCCATGAGATTCTACGACGCTCGATGCTTGCCTAGACAACGCGTACTCATGGGTGCTTTGCTGGTACAGCTGTTAGCATCGAGTTGGTCTTTACTCGGCGCTGCAGCTACACCGGACAACATACCGTTACAAGCGTCTTAAGAGCATAACCGCGGTCGCGTCTTTTCGTCCGGAGATCTTCAAACAATAGAGCGACCTTCAATTGGTCTGGAAACCGTTGTTTGGTAACAGCTGGTCTGTATAGGTCTTGTGTCGACTCACAACAACCCCTCCCGCTCGCGATGTCTATGTTTCGCAGACCGGGCGATTCATCATCATCATCGAGCTCGGAGACCTCTGATGAAGAAAGCGAGTATGAAGAGGCGAGCGAATCACATCAGGATAGTGTTCTATCAAGAATACAGACTCTGGATTCTGCTGCTTCGGGACGGCAGCCTCTTCAGCCCCACCGACCTCCTCTAGAATTGCGCCAAAACTCTGCGCAAAATGTTCGCGACTTGCTGCTACACTCTCTACTGGAAGAGCGAACTATCCGACAAGTTGCAGAGCAACTAGGAAAAGATCCTTCCGATCCGGAAGTCCAACGATTGGGTAGAGCTGCCTATAAAGAAATCGCCCGCCAGATCTCCAACAATGTGGACGATGCGTATGCAAGCGACGAGATGCAAGGCCATCGAGCAACCGCGAATCAGGGAATCCATCGGTTGACCCGAAGCAACCTTAGCAAACTTGCTGTAATACCTGAAGGATCCTCACAGGCGCTCGTTGCACGCCCAGGGATTGGCGTCCACACGCCTCTACCTCAACAGCCATCTCTTGGCTTTGATATAATGTCTGGTATGTCAGCTCCGGTAGAGCTACAACTGCGAGGCTATCCTCATCTTCAAACGGACCGCTATATCCGAGAGTTTGCAGAACTTGAGATTGTGGGAAAGGGCGGATATGGAAAAGTCTTCAAAGCCAAGCATAAACTTGACGGCTCTTTTTATGCCGTAAAGAGGATACCAGTGAGCCCTTCCAAGGTTGCAAGGATACAAGAGCATGGGCCTGAAGAATTGGAAAGCATGCTTGAGGAAGTTCGTTCTCTGGCTCGGTTCGACCATAACAATATCGTTCGATATCACAACGCTTGGCTAGAATTCACTACAGTAAACACAGAGACTGCGACTGTACCAGAAGTCACAGTATTACGAGAGGATCACCTTTTGGATAACCGACCCGCATTTCCGTCCTTCTCGCATGGATCTGGCGACCTGAACTCCAAGCTAGAAAGCATGTCAGTTGAAGATCCCTTCGCGAGAACCGAGAACAGCAACAGCGCCGGAATCATATTCGAGTTCAGCGAGTCTGAACCACAATTGAACGAAACAAAGAGCGAGACCATCATTTCGTCTTACAAAGAAACACTAAAGCAGACCAGACGCACAAAGCGTCGGGGCAGCCAAGCAAGTCAAACCACGATCGCTACAATATCATCGACGAAGTCCCGGATGAGCGCAGTCGAGGACGTTGATGAAGACGAGGAGGATGACGTTGAAAACATACCGAGGTCACACATGCCGTATTCACCAGAGCTACTGTCAGAGATGTCGGACAGTATGATATCTAACAGCGATGCGCCCCACCATCTGATTCAGAACCAGAGCCTCGGACCAGTCCTTACACTGAACGTGCAGATGAGCCTTTGCGAGACCAACCTTGCCGCGTTCCTCTCATCTGACTACTCCCCCAACACACAGGCAGTTGAACAGCATTGTTTCCATCCTTGCGTATCACTGGAGCTACTGGACAATGTTGCTTCCGGAGTCGAGTATCTGCATGCACAGGGTGTAGTCCATCGCGACCTCAAACCAGCAAACGTCTTCTTATCGCTCTCAAGGGCGCGGTATCCCCCATATGGCTCCGTCGACGTTTCAAGCTGCAAGTCTTGCCCAAAGCGTGACTGCTTGCACCTAACGCCACGCATCGGAGACTTTGGGCTTGTGGCGGCATTGAGCGACAGCTGTACTGCATCGGATACCTTCAAACCAGTGGGCACAGAATTCTACCGTCCACATGCAAGTAGTGGCATCAACGAGAAACTTGACATTTTTGCACTTGGCGTAGTAGCATTTGAGATGGTGCAGAAGTTCAGCACGCGTATGGAGCGTATAGCAGCTTTGGTGGAGCTTCGTCGCGGAGTCTTTCCAGGTGGCTTCGCGCAAGGCTTAGGCGATGTGGGTGCCGATGTGCAACAGTTGATCAGCGACATGGTTCAAGGTGATGAAGGAAAGCGTTTGGGTTGTGATGAAGTGCGAAGTGAGATTAGGAAGCTATTGCATATCCTCAAGGCGTGAGGTGTCACTAAGCGTGGTTTTTGCACTGGGAGGCGTACGATACATAGATACCCACACATTTGTGGTGACTTGGGTTAGTGTAGTATATAAGAATTATTACAATGTGATATCATATTGACGGCTGCTTAAATCTGTGTTGCGGTCGTGATGCACCTATCGGTCAGGACATGGATTAGACGTCCTTCTAACCAGCGTTGTTCTTACCCCGCAATCCCGTTTTAGCTGCAGGAAGTTCCCCACTCCATACAACATCGAGCGCGAGGACATGTAGGACGCGACTGTCGAGATCAGACACCTGAATTTTTACAAAGACTATATAAAGCATGTAATTTGAAAATTTGCCACCTGTAACGGGTCTTCGTAAGAAAGCGCTCCGTCATCCCCGCTCAACTTCCTGTCTATACTTCAGCAGGAGCCCGGTTCGAGTTCTGTGGTGTCCTTTAATCCACTCACTTGGGTAACCAGTGATGCTGGAGGGACCTAAGCAATGGATACAACTTGATGAGGGAAGCAATTCCGCAATCGGGTATCCACCATGGAACGGCGGCGCCGGATTACTCCTATTGGGGTTGGAAGTCGATCGGCGGGCTGGTGTGTTGACTTACATTTTGCATCTTTTTGCTTCCTAACTGACCTTTTTTGCCCACCTTGCGCCTCACCAGCTGCTACCACCACTGCTGCCAACCACCTAAGCTTCCGCGACTTTGCTTGTTCTGTTCACTCTTTTGAATATCTCTAGTCCTGATATAAATGCACGATTGATTTTGTCATATTTAGAGCTGTCAAAATAGTATTCAAGTATGGCATTGATATAGATAGGAAGGAGGAGTATGCAACGCCATCAGAGCAATATGGGACCAATGCAATAACGCTTCATATCAACAAAAACACAAACACCCTTCGCCATGCAAAAGAAAGACAAGAGTATCATACAGCAACGCCCCTCCTCTTCCAGCCACCAGGGCCTCTCCAAGCCCACAAGAAGAGGCCTATGGCAATCCATACGCTTATGGTCATGGCCCAGAAGGTGGACGCATAGCAAGCCTTTCCATGACAAAGGACATCCTCAGGGTCCTTCTGAACGCCGGCTTCGCCGTTCTCTGCAGCTCTCTGATATACAGTGGCATAGACAGCACCCCAGAGGGTGGCACCTGCAGCAGGTGTCATGGCCAGAATGCCCCAGTTTGTACCAAAGTTCTCGACGCCCCATACTACAGAGACGACGATGGGTGTCAGCGAGAAGACGGCTCCGTAACCGGCACCGATAAATGCAGACACAACAGCAAAGCGAGAGGGGTGGTTCTGCACCCATCCACTCGCTAGGAGAAGTTGACCAAGGGAGAGTATGAAAGCGAATGCCAAGAGGAAGTTTATGCGCGAGATAGTAAACCTCTTGCGTGGCTGTTGTAGAGGTGGGAGAGACGACATGGAATTTGCAACGGAATCTGGTCCGACGCGGTGCTGGTTCGAAGGAGCTACCGGAGCGAGGACATCAGAGAGTGTGCCGGTGATCAAGCGAGCGAGTGTGGAGGTGATGGCAACGATAGAAACATGGGTTGCTGGCGAGGTGTTGGTGGAAACGTGCGCGGGTGTGAGAGTCTCGATAATGGTGCCTAGATTGTTGATGAAGGCTTCACCGGGTCCAGTGACGAGGAAGAAGCCTCCTGCGAGCCACCACATGGTGGGGTCCATGACATAGCGACGAGTCTCCTCGTTCAGCAGCCATGTCTTCTTCCGTGCCTCTTCTTCTGCTTTGGCCTTGAGACGCTCAGCCTCGGACTGCAGGAAGTCAAAGGTCGAGTCGGACAGGTCCTGAGTCTCCATGGTTCCGTAGCCGTGATGGGTCGCAGCCTGGGTGAAGAACTCGTCACGCTGCAGCAGACCAGATCTCTCGAGCTCGTCTACTGCATCGTCGATCATCTCCTCTTCGTCCATGATGCGCAGGGCAAAAAAGCCGATGGTGCCCACGCAGAGCAGAAGAATGCCGAGGAAGAGGAAGAAGCGGAACACGTCAACGTCCCCCTTGGTACCATCCGGGTTCCTGACGTATAGCAGTCGGCTTCCAACCTGGCTTTGCCACATGCCGCTCAGTCCAAAGGCTGCGATGGGCACTGCCAAAGCCACGCCCTTTGCACTCCCTCGCCCGAAGTTCTTGGCACATGTTGTTACTGCAGCCAGGTACATGCAGCTTGTGCCCATGCCGACGAAGGCGAAGGCTAGGACCATGACGCCATGGGGCCAACCATGACCGCCGGCGGAGGGCGGAGGACCGCTCTTAAAGGCGAAGGCAGCCAACAGATATCCCGAGCCGAAGAGCAGACCTGCAAGAGCGGCGGGCACACCAGGGCCCATGCGATCGCAGAGGTATCCGAAGATGGGGACGAGGAGGTAGAGGCCGAGCTCGGCGCCGATGGAAACTATGTTGACCTGGACTTGGGTGTAGTGCAGCTTGGACTGGAACAAATGACCGTACAGGGAGAAGGCGGTGATGCTACCAGCGCATAGGCAGATGACGATGGCCCACGCGAAGCTCAGCCATCGTAGCACGGCGCGCTGCATCTTGACGCGGTCCTGCTCGTAGATGCCTTCGGCGACCTGCTCAAAGAAGCTGCCGGCGTAACTCGTGTCCTGGCTGCGTCGCTGCGAGTCGGTGTCGCTGTCGGGGGCTAGGAGGGGGCGACGGGGCGAGTTTGGTGGTGGGTAGTCGAGCTTGTCGATGGTGGTGATGCCATTGCCATTGCCGCTGTTCCGCTTAGAGGACGGGGGTGACATTGGCGGCAGCGGTCGGTACGTGTGACGAAGGGACGGGTGGCTGGATTAAACTCTCATAACGTGCACTTGGGAATATATATCAGAAAGAAGGCAAACTACAGGCGACACCGACGTATTGATTCCCCAGATAATGCGTCCCGAGGACCAGCGGTCAGCGGACGGCACTTGGACTGCAGGTTGGTGTTGTCGCGCGAAGTAGCTTGCGCCAGGGCTGCAAGGGAGTGACGCTGCAGCCGAATCGCCGGGGCCGCTAGTTCGCCCGTCGAAACAAATGCGCAAGAAACTTGAGAGCAGCAAACACCTCGTCGCCGTCCCGTTAGCCGCACCACTACCCAACCACCATGGCGCCTCAGCAGGCCCTCGTCAACCTCTCGCCGGCTGAGCTGTCGTTCCTGCGCTCCACCCTCTCCCAGACCCCGCCCATCCGCCTCGATGTCACCAAAGGGCCCCGCGACTTTCGCTCCATGCGCGCCGAGTATGACGTACTGCCCACCGCAAACGGGAGTGCGCGCATCGCCCTCGAGGATGGCACCGAGGCCCTCGTCGGCGTCAAGGCCGAGGTGGAGAGGTCACGCCAGCGCCCGACCCTGGGAGAGCCAGAGGACGTAGACATGGGCGACAGCCAAGAGACGGACGACACCAAGGGCAAGGGCCAG